>Ga0209156_10000343_pt1 | contig 38871 bp, 30 predicted proteins | sample GraSoiAngelo_124_FD_185881 | JGI IMG/M metagenome (GOLD analysis project Ga0209156, IMG submission 185881) | Grasslands soil microbial communities from the Angelo Coastal Reserve, California, USA - 14_0927_05_20cm (SPAdes) (version 2) | ecosystem: Environmental > Terrestrial > Soil > Grasslands... | reverse complement strand
GCTGTTCCACCATGTGATGGGCGAGTGCAACGGCGTGCGGGGGATGTGGGGCTACGTCCGCGGCGGAATGGGCGGCATCACGCACGCGCTCGCGTCCGCGGCGCGGGCGCACGGAGCGGAGATCCGCGTCAACAGCCCCGTCGCGAAGATCCTCACCCGCCGGGGCCGGGTGAAGGGGGTGGCGCTCGCGGACGGGACCGAGTTCCAGGCCAAGAAGGTCGCGTCCAACGCCGACGCGCACGTGACCTTCCTCCAGCTGCTCGAGGCACGGGAGCTGCCCAACGAGTTCGTCGCCGCCGTGCGCGGCATCGACTACGCCAGCGCCTCGCTCAAGATCAACGTCGCCCTGTCGGAGCTGCCCGACTTCACGGCCGTGAAGGCGAGCGGGCTGGCCCCGAACGGTCACCTGCGCGGCACGATTCATCTCGCGCCCAGCCTCGACTACATGGAGCGGGCCTACGACGACGCCAAGTACGGCCGCCCCTCTGCCGACCCGATCCTCGAGTGCACCATCCCGTCGGTCGTGGACACGACCGTGGCGCCCACCGGGAAGCACGTCATGTCGTTTTTCGTGCAGTACGCGCCGTACCAGCTCAGGAACGGGGGCTGGGACCAAGTGAAGGATCGGTTCGCCGACCGCTGCTTCGACATCCTCAACGAGTACGCGCCCAACTTCAAGCGCGCCGTGATCGATCGGCAGGTGTTGTCACCGCTCGACCTGGAGCGTCGTTTCGGGCTGACGGGCGGCAACATCTTTCAGGGCGCCATGACGTTGCCGCAGCTGTTCTTCCTGCGGCCGCTGCCCGGGTACGCCGACTACCGCGCGCCCATCAAAGGGCTGTACCTGTGCGGCTCGGCGACGCACCCGGGCGGCGGTGTGATGGGGGCGTGCGGATACAATGCGGCGCGGGAGATCCTCCGCGACCGCTAGTCGGCCTTTTTCGCCGTCGGCGGCAGCAGCCCGTTCAACCGCAGGTAGATCGCCATCTGGCTGTAGTGGTCCGCCCAATCGGCGACGGTGATCAGCGCCGCGAATCCCTTGGTCTGCTTGCGGCCGCCGAAGAAGTCGATGCTGTCCCCGAGCTGCGCGTCCTGGATCCCGGCCAGCGCGGTCTCGCAGAACTTGAACGAGGCCTTCAGGCCCGCCACGAGCTTGTCCTTGGCGTCCGTCCCCGCGAACTTGTCCACGTCGGGCTGCTTCATGCCGGACGCCGCGCTGCAGAGATAGTTGTTCCCTTCCTTGATCAGGTGCGCGACCACGTCCCCAAAGCTCATCTGGGCGGGGGTGGGCTTGTAGCCGTACTTGTCGGCCGGCATCTCCTCCGCGGCGTCCACGATGTTCTTCGTCTGGCGCTGCGCCACGGCCCGGACCCCGTTGGTGACCGGGTTTTGGGCCTGCGCGACGGCGACGACCGTGAGGGGGAGGGTACAGACGGCAAGCAGGGTGGTGCCGAGTGTGGATCTCATCCTCGAATCTCCTGTGAAGGGCGTAGTGGCGGCCGCAGAATTCTGCATCGGAAAGGGCCCCGCGTCCAGGCTACATTAGGCGGATGCGCCTGTCACTCGTCTGCACGATGCTCTGCGGCCTTGCCGTGCCCGCGGTCGCCCAGTCCAATGCCGAGCTGGTCACGAACGACGCCTACACCCGGTCGCACGACTATGACCTCGTGCACCAGCGCATCGAGGTCCGGAACTTCGACTGGGATTCCACGTCGTTCGACGGCCGGGTGACGACGACCCTGGTGGCACTGCGGCCCGGCCTCGACTCCGTGATCCTCGACGCCGGCTCGCGCCTCGTCGTGTCCCGGATCGCCGACGGCCGTGGCGCGACGCTCCGGAGCGAGCGCCACGGTGACACGCTGGTGGTGTACCCGGCGCGACCAGTCGCCTTTCACGACAGCGTGCGCTGCGTGATCGACTACCACGCGCCGCTCGAGAACGGCAAGGGCCTGACGTTCATCCAACCTGAGGGTCAGTCGCACCGACCCCAGCAGATCTGGAGTCAGGGGGAGGACCACAACAATCACTACTGGTTCCCGACCTACGACTTCCCCAACGACAAGATGACCTGGGAGCTCGTCGCCACCGTACCCCCGGAGTACACGGTGGTCTCGAACGGCCGGCTGGTGGGCGACCGCAAGCTGCCGGGCGGATCGCACAGCGTCACCTGGCGTCAGGATCTGCCGAGCTCCACGTATCTCGTGTCCCTGATCGTCGCGCCACTCGTGAAGGTGCCGGACCGCTGGCACGGGATTCCGGTGGACTACTACGTCTATCACGCCGACTCCAGCCGCGCCCAGCGGCTGTTCGCCGTTACCCCGGACATGATCGACATGTACTCGCGCCTGACCGGGCTCCCGTATCCCTGGGCCAAGTACGCCCAGACCACGGTGGCGGACTTTTTCGGCGGGATGGAAAACGTCAGCGCGACGACCCTCGTCGACTGGCTCCCCGACGAGCGGGCGTACCTCGACCGGCCCTGGTATCAGTGGATCCTGATCCCGCACGAGCTCGCCCACCAGTGGTTCGGCGACTACGTCACCACCGAGAACTGGGCGAACATGTGGCTGAATGAAGGGTTCGCCGAGTTCATGCCGGGCCAATACTGGGGCGCGAAGCTCGGCCGCCACGCGGCGGACGATTACTACCTCGACGAGTACCGCCAGTATCTCGAGATCGACGCCCGGCGCCGCATGCCGCTCGCCGCCCTCGGCTCGAACAACATCTATCCCAAGGGCGCGCTGGTGCTCCGCATGCTGCGCGACTACCTGGGCCCGGAGCGGTTCTGGGCCTCGCTGCATCTCTATCTCGCGCGCCACGCGCTCGGCAACGCGACCAGCGACGATCTGCGCCAAGCCGTGCTGGACGCGACGGGCGAAAACCTCGACGGGTTCTGGAGCGAGTGGATCTATGGCGCGGGGCATCCCGCTTTCACCGTCACCGCGGCATACGACACGGCGGCCCGGACCCTCGCGCTCAGCGTGAAGCAGACCCAGGGCGACAGTGCGGCGCACGACACCACGGGTCCGCGCTACCGGACGGCGGCGGTGTTCCACATGCCGCTGACCATCCGGGTCGGCACGTCCGCGAGTGACGTCGTGCGGAGTGTGCAGCTCACGGCGCGCGAGCAGACCGTCTCGTTTCCGGGGCTCGCCGGCCCGCCCACCATGGTCGTGTTCGACGACGGTAACACGATCCTGAAGGAGCTCACGTTCGATCAGCCCACGTCCTGGCTCGCGACCCAGCTCGAGCGCGACGCCGACTTGTGGAACCGCGAGTGGGTGATCGAGGAGCTCGCCAAGCGTCCGGCCGACGCCACCGCACTGGCCGCGCTCGCCCGGGCCGCCACGTCGGCCGACTACTTCCTCACCCGAGCCCAGGCTGCGGAGGCGCTGGCGCGATTCCCCGCGGCGGGCGCCGCGGCACCGCTCGCCACGGCCCTCCGCGATAGCTCCGCGCAGGTGCGGCGCGCCGCCATCACGGCGCTGGGCGGCGTCGGCGGGGCGCGCACGGCCGAGCTGGCGCGCACGATATGGCGCACCGACACGAGCTACGAGACGCGGGCCGCCGCGCTCACCGCCCTCGTTGCCGCCGATTCGAGCGCGCGCGACAGCGCCGTGGCGTGGGGCCTCGGCGCGGCCTCGTACCAGAACGTGATCCAGCAAGCGGCGTATCGTGTGATCGCGCAAACGGGAGATACCGGCGCGATCCCGCAGCTCGAGACGCTACTCGGCTCGGACCGCTTCCCCGCTCACGTGCTCGCCGCGCTCGCGGCACGCGGCAGCGCCCATGCGCTCAATCTGATCGCCGCGCACCTGGACGACGAGCGGCCCCAAGTGCGCCGCTGGACCGTGGAGGCGTTCCAATTCACGCTCCCGCGCGAGCTCGCCATCCCCCGTCTCAAGGCCGCCCTGGCCGCGCTGGTCCACCGGGATGCGAAGCAGCGTGTACAAGCGGCGCTCCAGCGGCTCGAAAAGCCGGCGTCGGAGGAAGAGTAGAGGGCTAGGAGGGGGCTGCTTCTCGGCGGGCCGCGCTGCCCCGCGACCAGTAGAGCGGCAGTCCGGCAAGAATCAGCACCGCGCTCATCGCGGCGTCTGCGGGCTGCTCGCGAGCCGTGTTGAACACCAGCCAGAGCGAAAACACAATGAAGACGATCGGGGTAACCGGGTAGCCCCAGGTCTTGTACGGCCGGGGCAGGTCCGGGGCACGGCGGCGCAGTCGGATCACCGCCCCGCAGGACATCGCGTAGAACACGAACTCCGCGAGCACCACGTAGGTGAACAGCCGGTTGTAGGAGTCCTTCCACGAGGGCTCGGTCGAGATGAGCGTCAGTGCGATCGAAATGACGCCCTGCACGACCAGTGACGGCACGGGCGTGAGAAATCGCGCGTGGACGCCGCCCAGCCAGCCGGGCAGCAGGCCGTCGCGGGCCATCGCGTACGGGACGCGCGCCGCCGTCAGGACGATCCCGTTGTTCGAGCCGATGGTGGCAATCATGATCGCCGCCGCGACCAGCCCCGCACCCGCATGTCCCAGCGTCACCTGCGCCGCGTCCGAGGCGACGAGCGACGAGCCCGCCATCCTGGCGGGCGACAGTACATAGGCGAAAGACGCCGTGACCAGGCAGTACAGCGCGGCGCCGATGAGCGTCGACAGCACGATGGACCGGGGCACGTTCCGTTCCGGGTCTTTCACCTCGCCCCCGACGTAGGTGACCTCGATCCAGCCGTCGTAGGCCCAGAGCACGGCCACGAGCGCGACCCCGAACGACGCGATCTGACGGCCCAGCGGGGCGTCGGACCAGAGCGGGGCCAGGTTCGCGACGCTCCCCCCCGGCAGCACGAATCCCACGACGATGAGGACGGCGAGTAGGCCCATCTTGGTCAGGGTGAGCACGTTCTGCGTGATGGCCCCGAGCCTGACCCCGAGCGAGTTGAGCACGGTGAGTCCGACGATCGACACGACGGCCACCGTCTTGATGCCGCCGTCGCCGAGCGGCACGAAGAACCCAAGGTACGTCGCGAACCCCAGCGCGATCGCGGCGATGGACGCCGGGTTGATCACCACGCCGCTGGTCCATCCGTAGAGAAATCCCCACACGGGCCCGTAGGCCTCGCGCAGGTACACGTAGATCCCGCCGGCCTTCGGCATCGCGGCGCCGAGCTCCGCCACCGACAGGGCGCCGAGCAGCGACACGCCGCCGCCCGCGACCCACACCAGAATACTGGGCAGCGAGGCGTGCAGTTCGAGGGCGATGGCGCTCGGGACGATGAAAATGGCCGACGCGATGATCGTCCCGACGTTGATCATGGTCGAGTCGAGCAGTCCGAGCTGTCGCTTGAGCTCGGGCATCAGCGCTTGAGCCAAGCGCGGTAGGCGGTCTTCAGGAGCTTCTGGAAGTGGTAGACGCCCTCCTCGAACCGTACGGAGAACCGACCTTTGTCGTACGCGCGCGACGTGAGCCCGCGCTGCACCCGCTCGCAGATCTCGGCGTCTTCCTGTTGCACCTTGTCCGAAAAGGCGATGTCCGCCTCGATGCGCCGCTGTGCCGCGGGCGACGTCACGTCGTCGTAGTAATAGCGGAAAACCACCTTGCAGCGATCCGGCGCGACGGGGAGCACGACGTTCGACTGCAGGCGGCCCGGCACCACGTTCAGCATCAGGTTGGGAAAGATCTGGTAGTACAAGGCATCGCCGCCGCCCGCCGTGTACACGTTGCGGTCGTCGGTGAGCGGACCGACCTGGACCGAGTACCAGTCGTGCACCTCGGTGACGTAGCCCTCGTAGTCGTACAGCGTGTACAGCTCGGGGTGGACGTAGGGCACGTGGTAGCCTTCGAGATAGTTGTCGACGTACACCTTCCAGTTGGCCCGCACGTCGTAATCGATCCGGCGCGCGAAGCGGAGGGCCCCGAGGCGCGTCGGCGCGATGCGCTCGCGGATGCCCTTCAGGTGGCCCTCCAGCGGTTTCGGTCGCTCGGCCAGGCTCACGAACACGAGCCCCTCCCACTCCGCGAGGTGCACGGGCGTGAGCCCGTAGTTGCGCTTGTCGAACAGCTCCACCCGATTGAAATGCGGCACGCCGCGCAGCATCCCGTCCAGCCGATAGGTCCAGCCGTGATACTTGCAGATGAGCATGTCGGCGTTGCCGTCTTTCATCGCGAGCGGCCCGCCGCGGTGGCGGCACACGTTGTAGAACGCCCGCAGCGCGCCGTCCGCGCCCCGTACCACGATGATCGGCTGCTCCGCCACGTCCGTCACGATGTGATCGCCGGGGCGTGCCAGCTGGTGCGCGTCGGCCACGTACTGCCACGTGGTGGCGAACACCGCGTCACGGTCGAGCTCGTGCACGCGCGGGTCGGTATACCACGCCGAAGGAATCGTCTCGGCGCGCGCCAGGGGACGGACGCGCAGATCGGCCGGTCGGACCAGCGACCGCGCCGACGTCACGGATTCAGCCGGTTGTACTTGCGCAGCACCTCCCGCAGCCGGTCGTGCGGCAGCGCGAACACCGTGAGATCGTCGGCGCCGGTCATCGTCTCGGCGGCGAGCATCGCGTTGACGATCGCCTCCTCGGTCGCCTGCACGGTGGCCTCGAACAGCGGCGTGATGCGCTCGTCGGGAGCCATGACGATGCGCGCCAGCCCGGAATCCCGGGAGGCGTGGGGGTTCGCGGTCGAGAACGCGATGAAGATGTCGCCCGACGAGTGCGCCGCGAGCCCTCCCATCCGACCCACGCCGAGGGCGGCGCGCTTGGCCATCCGCTTGAGCTGGTGCGGGAGCAGCGGGGCATCGGTCGCCACGACGATGATGATCGAGCCCACGTCGTCGGCGAGCCGCGCATCGCGCGCCGACCGTCCCCCGGCGCACGGCGCGCGGCATGGCATCAGGTCGGGGATCTCGCGGCCCACCGGCACGCCGGCGATGCGCAGCGGCGCACGGGCGCCGTAGTTGCACTGCACCAGGACCCCGACGGTATAGCCCTCGCCCGCGAGGCGCCGCGACGCGGTGCCGATCCCTCCCTTGAAGCGGTTGCAGACCATCCCCGTGCCGCCGCCTACGCTCCCTTCCGCCACCGGCCCGGCGCGCGCGCTGTCCATGGCCGCCCACGCGTCCTCTGTCGTGACGTGAAACCCGTTGATGTCGTTCAAGCCCCCGTCCCACGTCTCGGCCACCACCGGCAGCGACCACTCGTCGTGGAGCATGCGGCCCTGTCGCACCACCCATTGGATCACGGCGTCACGCACCACGCCCACCGAGTGGGTATTGGTGATCATCACGGGTCCCCACAGGAACCCCGATTCCTCGACCCATGTGGTCCCGGTCATCTCGCCGTTGCCGTTCATGGCGAACCAGCCGGCGAATACGGGGTCGTCCGAAGCCTTGCCACGCGGGAAGATCGCGGTGACGCCCGTGCGCACGGGACCCTTGCCCACCACCAGCTTGCCCCCGCCGGCGATCAGCGTCCGGTGCCCGACCTCGACGCCGGCGACGTCGGTGATGGCGTCGAGGGGGCCGGGCGCTCCCTCGAAGGGGATGCCGAGGTCCCGGCCGCGCTCGCGACGCTGCGCCGGCGCTGCGGTGAGGGTCGCGGCACTGAGCGCGAGGAGCAGCGCGTGAACTTTCATCCGCCCGGTCCGTAAGGGTGGGCTAGGATAACCGGCCGTCCGAGAGCGCCGCAAGCCGCGCCACGAGCAGCGCCCCGACCAGCGATAGATTTGTTGACCCTATGACCGCGCCGTTCTCCGCTCCGAGCTCCTATTGGCAGGCGAGCCGGGCGCCCCGCTACAGCCTGTCGTTCGCGCTGCCGCTGCTGCTGTTCTATCAGGTGCTCGCCGTGCTGCTGGCGCACGGCACGCGCTCGGTCCGGAACGGCGCCGACGTCATCCTGCAGACCCTGTTCGTCGCGGTCGCGGGCTCCTGGGGCCCGCTCGTGTTCATGGTCTGCCTGATGGGCGTCGGGATGTGGTTGGTGACCCGCGATCTGCATAACGGCTCGCGGCTCCGGGCGCGCGTCTTCTGCGGTATGCTGGCCGAATCGCTGCTCTTGGCGCTGCTGTTCGGATTCCTGGTCGGCGGGGTCACGAGTGGGGTACTCGGCGGGTTGCAGATCCTGGCCCGCCCGGCTGGCGGCGACCTCGACCGCTGGACCCGCCTGATGTTGTCGTTGGGCGCGGGGATTTACGAGGAGCTGCTGTTCCGCGTGCTGCTCGTGGGTGCCCTCGCGGCGGGAGCGCGCGCCCTGCTCGGCTGGCGCCCCGTCCCGGCGGGCGCCGCGGCCACGCTGCTCGGCGCCGCGATCTTCTCGGCGTTTCACTACATCGGCCCGTACGGCGACCGTCTTCAGCTCTATTCGTTCGTGTTTCGCATGGTGGCCGGGCTCTTCTTCTCGGCGTTGTACCTCACGCGCGGGTTCGGGATCACGGCGTGGACGCATGCATTGTATGACGTGTTCTTGCTGGTGATGCAATAGGATAGACGCACAGACGCACAGACGCACAGGGGTGAACAGGTGGTGGAGTCAGGTAGGCCTTCCTCTTCCCCGACTCCTGTTCTCCCCTGTGCGTCTGTGCGTCTAGTCGTGGCCCGTCCTGTCGGTCTGCTTCGCCATCTCTCGAAGTCTAAAGCGTTGGATCTTCCCGGTGGCCGTCTTCGGCAGCTCGTCGACGAACCGAATCCACCGCGGGTATTTGTAGTGGGCGAGGCGCTGCTTGACGAACGCCTGCAACTCGGCCTCGAGCGCGGCGCCGGGTGCGTGGCCCCGGGCGAGCACGACGAACGCCACCGGTTTGACGAGCTCGTCCTGGTCCGCGGCGCCGACCACCCCGGCTTCCACGACCGCCGGATGCTCCACGAGCGCGCCCTCCACCTCCGCCGGCGAGACCCACATCCCACCCGCCTTGATCATGTCGTCGCCCCGCCCGGCATACCAGAAATAGCCGTCCGCGTCCCGCGTGTACTTGTCGCCGGTGCGCACCCACTCGCCCTGGATCGTCTGCTTGGTGCGCTCGTGCTGGTTCCAGTAGCACGCGCAGGCGCTGTCGCCCCTCACGAGCAGGTTGCCGATCTCGCCCGCCGGTAGGTCGCGTCCCTCGTCGTCCACGATCCTCGCGTCGTATCCGGGTACGAGCGTCCCGCTCGACCCGGGACGAACGCGGCCCGGGCGGTTCGCGATGAACTGGTGACACAGCTCGGTCGAGCCGATGCCGTCGAGGATCTCGATCCCGAAGCGCTCGAGCCAGCGCTCGTAGATGGCCTTCGGCAGGGGCTCGCCCGCGGAGATGCACAGGCGCACCGAGCGCAGGTCGTAGGTCCGGTCGGCGTCCGGCAGCTGCAGCATGGCTGCGTACGCCGTTGGCACGGCGAAGAACAGCGTGGGACGCTCTCGCGTGATCACGTCGAACACTTTGGCGGGCTCGGGACGGCCCGGAAACAGCAGGGTCGTGGCCCCGACGTGGAACGGGAAGTACAGGGCGTTGCCCAGTCCATAGGCGAAGAACAGCTTCGCCACCGAGAACGTGCGGTCGTCCGGCCCGATCTCGAGCACGTGCCGGCCGAACGCTTCACAGCACACCTGCATGTCGTGATGCAGGTGCACCGCCGCTTTGGGGGTCCCGGTCGTACCGGACGTGTACAGCCAGAAGGCAACGTCGTCCTTGGTCGTCTCGGCCGGCGCGAGCTCCGGGGTCTCGGCACCCACGAGGTCGTCGTACGACAGCTCGCCCGCGGACGCCCGACCGGCGACCACGACGTGCTGCAGCGCCGGCGCCCGCAACCGGGCCTCCGCGAGCGCCGGCGCCAGGGCCTCGCCCACGATCGCCACCTCCGCCCGGCTATCTCTCAGGATGTATTCGTAGTCGCGCGGCTTGAGCAGCGTGTTGGTGGGGATCGGGACGGCTCCGATCTTGAGCGTGCCCCAGAAACTCCAGACAAACTGCGGTGAGTCGTGGAGCAGGAGCATGACCCGCTGCTCCCGTTGCACGCCGAGCCGCCGCAGCGCGTTGCCGAGCCGGTTGGCGCCCGCCGCCACGTCCCCGTAGGTGAGGCGGCGCCCCTCGTGGATCACGGCGAGCCGCGCGGCCCGGCCTTCGGCAATGTGGCGGTCGACGAACCATGTAGCAGCGTTGTATTCGCGGGGCATCTCCACGCGGCGATGTTAGCCGCGCGCACGGCCACGTCAAGCTCGCGCATGGGAAGCGGCCCTCGTAGCTTGCACGGGGACACCATGATCTCGGTCCTGCTGGGCCTCGCCCTGCTGCAACAGCCCGACTCCGAGTCCACCCTCCGCAGCGCCCGACGTGCGGAGGCGAGTTTCGAAGCGTTCCGTCGGTATCACCTCCCCGAAGCGAGCGATTTTTCCGGCCAGCCGTGTGACCTGAACATCGGCCGGTTCTGCTTTTGGTACGGCGATCAGACGAACGACTCGGTGCCGGAACCGGCGGCCATCCACGACGCGCGGGCACGCCTCTTGGCCCGTCTGGGCGACGCCGCAGGACTGCTACCGGGAGACGAGTGGATCGCGGGCCAACGAGTGCGCTACTTGATCGAGGAAGGACGGCGCGCGGACGCCGTCGCGGTGGGCACGGAGTGTCGCGGCACGGCCTGGTGGTGCGCCGCTCTGGCCGGGCTCGCCCTGCACGCCGCAGGCGACTTCGCGCGGGCCGACTCCGCTTTCACCGCCGCGCTGCGGGCGATGCCCGACGAGGAGCGGTGCCGCTGGCACGACGTCTCCGTGCTGGTGCCGCGCGACCTGCGAACCCGCTACGATCGGATGAGCTGCGACGAGCGTGCCGAATTCGAGGCCCGCTGGTGGTGGCTCGCAGCCCCGCTGCTTTCGCGCCCCGGGAATGACCGCCGCACCGAGCACTTCGCGCGTCTCACGCTGGCACGCATCGAGCGCGACTCGCACACGCCGCGCGACGACCCGTGGGGCGACGATGTGCGAGAGTTGCTGCTACGCTTCGGACCGGAAGTGTCCTGGACTCGAAGACCCTCCTCCGTGCTTGCGCCGTCCGATCCTGTGATCACGGGGCACGAGCGCGTGCCCGCCTTTCACTTCGTCCCGACCGCGCACGCCTTCGACGACCCCGGGGGGGCGACTGCCGAGGATTGGACGCCGGCCGACCCACGTCCGAACGAGTGGTACGCACCCACGTACGCGGACCGGTTCGTACGGCTCGAGGCTCAAATCGCGGCGTTTCGCCGCGGCGACTCGTGTACCGTCGTCGCCGCATTCGACGTGTCTCGCGATGCGGCGCTGGGCCATCAGGCGGCGCGGGCGGCCCTCGTGCTCGCCCGCGACGAGCGGTCGCGCGTGGTCACGGCCCGCGAGACGCACCTCGATGGACCCGAGGTCCTCACCGCAACCGCGGGGTGCGAGCGGCAGCTCGTGGGTCTCGAGATCGCTGCCACCGACGCACGCTGGGTCGCGCGTACGCGGCGCGGCCTCGAACCCCCGGCGCGTGGCGACGTCTCCGACCTGCTGCTCCTCGACGCGACCGATGCGCTGGCGCTCGATCTCGCGTCCGTACTGCCGCATGCGCTCCCCAGCGAGCAGGTGCCGGTCGGCGGTCACCTGCGACTCTTCTGGGAGGTGTCGGGACTCGCCCCCGCCGGCGAACCCGTCACCACGTCGCTCAGCGTCAGGGCCCAAAGCCGCGCCTGGCTGGGACGCGCCGCCGAGTCCGTCGGCCTGGTCACCCGACGCCGCGCGGTTGAGCTGCAATGGGACGAGGTGCTGCAGCCCGAAGGTGGGGTCGCACCCCGCGTGCTGGACGTCGACCTCTCCGGGCTCCCAGCCGGCCGCTACCGCGTGACCGTGGCCGTGAGCATCGGTGGAGGCGTGCCGGTCACGGCGAGCCGGGAGATCGAGCTGGTGCGCCGTTGACGGCCCGCGCCGCGTACACCCCCCGCGCTTCCGCCAGCAGCCGCAGTACGTGCTCGCGCTCCGCCGCCGCGTTCCACCCCTGGTGCGCCTGCGCCGCCTCGTCCAACCGGTCGATCCAGCGCACGAAGAATTCCGCGTCGCCCGGCGAGCGCACGGGCTCGTTCCCCACGGTCACGTACACCGGACTCGTCGAGCCGAACGGATAGCGATCGAGCACGGGCAGCTCGGCTCGATCCGCGTAGGCGCGCACCACGTACCATCCGCTGCCGGCGACGGCGATCGGAACCGTGGCGCTCGCCTGCGTGCGATCGCCCGTGAGCGGAATCACGGCCACCACCCGGCCGTTGCCGATGATCTCCAGGTGGTCGACCGGGACGCTCGACCGCAGACGCACCCGCGCCGTGAGCGTCGAGTCCCGCGGCAGCCGGATCTCGTCGCCGATCGGCCGGCCCTCGAGCGTGAACTCGAGCAACGGCGCGTTGCTGACGAACGTGCGACCCGCCTTGAGCCCCGCGAGAAACCCGCGGCGATCGAGTTTGGCGCCCGCCTGCACGAACACGCGCACCAGCCCGGGGGGCCCGCGCAGCGAGGCGAAGTTGGGGAAGGCGTCGGTTCCGGCGCCCGCGGGAAGCCGGAAGCCGCAGTTCAGCAGCCGGTACCAGATCTCCGACGTGACGAGATGATCCGAATATCCCATCACCTCGATGTAGTCGACCTTGCCGAGCGCCACATCCACCGGCAGCTCGTGGGTGAGCGGCTGGGTCGTATCGCCCGGATCGGGCCGCGAGTCGAAGGGGTGGACGTACCCGAACAGCGCGCCCTGGGCGTGCGCCAGGTCCGCCACATCGCTGTTCGCCGGATAGAGGCTGGCGGCGGCAGTGTTGGGATAGCCGGCATATTCGGGCAGGAGATAGTGGTCCGTCAACCCGAGCAGCGCAGTGTGGCCCCAGTAGCTCGTGTGAAACTCCTGGGCGTGCAGCAGCAGAAAACTCCTGCTCGACGCCGGGTCCGAGTCCGTGCGGAAGTAGGCGATGTCGGGGATCCGCTGCTCCTTGTTCACTACAAGATTCTCGATGACGTGCAGGTCCTCGGCGCGGCCCTGGAACACGAGATGCTCGGGCGTGTTGCGGTACGCCCCGCCATAGTTCATGTGCACGTGGAGATCCCCGCTCCACCAGCCCAGTGCCGGGAGATCCGCGAGTCGTTCCAGCACGATCCGTCGTAACACCGTGCCCCCCGCCCGCACCGTCGCGCCGGCCCTCCCGACGCGGTATTCGGGGCCGTGCCAGACCGCCACCTGCACGGCACCCGCAGGCACCGTCAGCTCGGCGGAGCCGGCGGCCTGGAAGTAGCCGTATTCGAAGGCGCGCTCACCGCGGTCGAACGCCTCGTCGGCGTGGCGCCAAGCATCGTCGGGCGCGTACGCTCGCCCGTCGGCGCTGGACACCGAGATCCGGGCGGGCAGCGGACGCCCGCCACGGTCGACGACCTCCACGCGCAGCCGCCCCACGGGCCCGTGGTAGCGGCGCCGGGTGGCGAGGATCCGCTGCCGCCGTCCCCCCGGCACGTCGATCACCCAGAGCGAGGTGTTACCACCTTCGTTCGAGACGTACGCGATCCGCCGGCCGTCGTGCGACCAGCGCGGCGCCGTGGCATCGAACTCCCCGTAGGTGAGCGGAAACACGTCGCCCCCCTCGCTCGTCATGAGCCACAGCTGATTCCACTGACGGCCCACATAGGAGCTGTAGACGACGCGGGTGCCGTCGGGGGACCAGTCGGGGTGGGCTTTCCACGTGGTTTCCTCGTAGCGGATCTCGCGCAACGGCGCACCGGGGGTCGCCGTCATGCGCCAGAAGCCGCCGCTGCCGTGGATATGCCCGCGGTTGGAGACGAGGATCAGCTCCCTCCCGTCGGGCGACCAGGTGGGAGACAGATAGTGATCCCACGTGCTGTAGTAATAGCGCGGCAGCTTGCTGTCGTTGTCCTCTGTGAGCCGGGTGGCTTCGCCGGGCGTGCCGCCATCCACCGGCGCCGCGAATATGTGCCAGCGGCCGTTGTACGCGGTGGAGACGAATGCGATGCGGTCGCCGTCGGGCGACCAGCGCGGCTCCACGTTCACCGCGCCGTTGGTCGTGACGGGCCGCACCGCGCCCGTCGCCAGGTCCAGCAGCTGCAGCTCGACGGCGTCTTTCGCGTAGCGGGCGAAGACGACGAAGCGTCCGTCCGGCGACCAGTCGGGCTGATAGTCGTACCCGGCGTCCCCGGTGACCTCGACCGCCACGCCCGAGCCGATCTGCTGGCGCCACAGCGAGCCCTGCATCGAGTAGATCAGATCGCGCCCGTCGGGCGACCACGTGACCGCGCTGGGACCGCTCGTCACCTGCGGCACGTACATCTCGCGCCAGTAGTAGGGGTGCGGCACGGCGACCTGCTTGAGCACGGGCTCCCGCTGGGCGACGGCGATCACGGGAATGAGTCCGATGCCCGAGGTGAGCGCCCACCGCAGCAGCCGGAGTGTCATTGTTTCAGGAACAGGCGCTTCGGATCGAGCACATCCCGGAGCAACCGCAGCTCCTGGGGCGTGGGCGGCGCCACCGCGGCCAGCCCCGACCGGCAAGTGAGCGCCCACCCGACACCGGCCTGTACGTCGGGGACGCTCACGCCCGGGTACAACGCCGCAAGCACTATCTCGCCCGTTGCCTCGTCCGCCTCGAGGATGGCCTTGTCGGTGATGACCTTCACGGGCCCGGCGCCAGGCATCTGCAGCTCGCGACGCAGCCGGCCCTGGGGCCTGAGTCCCGGGCTCGTGACGAAGTCCACGCGCTCGGGGAAGGCGCGTGGACCGAGCTTCGCCACGATCAGCGTCCGCCGGGCGTGGATCGCGATCTCCGTGGCTCCGCCCGACCCGGGCAAGCGGACCTTGGGCCGCGCATACGGACCGATGACGGTGGTATTGATGTTGCCGTAGCGATCGACCTGCGCGCCTCCCAGGAACCCGACCTCGATGCGTCCGTTCTGCAGCATGCACTGGAATACGTCGGCCATCCCGCACACCATGAGCGAGCCGGTAACGAGCGCCGGGTCGCCGATCGACACGGGGAGCCGCTCCGGCACCGCCCCCACGGCCCCCGATTCGTAGATCAGCACGAGACGCGGGGCATGGGTCGCGCGCGCCAGGTTGCAGGCGAGGTTGGGAAGCCCGATGCCGACGAACACGACCTCGCCGTTTCGCAGCTCGCGGGCGGCGACGGCGGCCATCATTTCGTCGGGCGTGTAGTCCTCAGTACCCGTAGTTCACCCCCGCGCACACGCGTTCTTTCGCCTTGAGCCGTGTGACGTGCGGCTGTTTTTTCAAGTACGCCGCGCGATCCGGCACGCCATACACGAACTCGTCCAGGTAGCGCGTGAGGCGATCGGGAGATCGAGAAATGTCTTCCCACGCCACATAGAAGTCGTTGTCACGGTCGTAGTAGCCCTGCGCGTACGAGGGGTGCGCGCCCCACGGCTCGACCACCACCGCGTCCACGATCATACCGGGGATCACGGTCCGATTCGGATCCGACCGGATGGCCTGTTCGTCGACGAGCTCCTCCACCACGACGATGACGCGCGCCGAGGCGAACGCCGCCTCTCGTTGCACGCCGAGGAGCCCCCAGATCTGGGTGTTGCCGTCGGCGTCGGCGCGCTGCGCGTGGACGATCGTCACGTCGGGGTTCAGGGCTGGCACGGTGGCGAGGTCCTCCCCGGTGTAGGGGCACGTGACGGTCTTGATGCGGGGATTCACGCGGGGCAGGTCGGTGCCCATGTAGTCGCGCAGCGGCCAGAAGGGGAGCCGCGCGGCGCCCGCGGAAAACCGTGCGACCATGCCGAAGTGCGAATACTCTTCGATCTCGAGCGGCGCCGTGCCCGGCGCTTCCACGGCCCGCCGGAACGCGTGCAGCGAGCCCACGCCGGGATTCCCGGCCCACGAGAACACCAGCTTGCGGGCGCACCCCGCGCCGATCATCTGATCGTAGATCAGGTCCGGCGTGAGGCGCGCGAGCGTGAGGTCGCGCCGCCGCTGCCGGATGATCTCGTGGCCCGCGGCGAAGCAGATGAGGTGGGTGAACCCTTCGATGACGACAGTGTCGCCGTCGTGGACGAAGCGCGCGATCGCGTCGCGCATGGGCATGACCTTGGAGGCGTGATCGCTCACGCCTAATCCGTCATCTCGCCCAGGCATTCATCGATGAGCCCCAGCGCCGTGTCGACGTCGGACTCGTCCACCACGAGCGGGGGAGCCAGCCGCAGCGCGCTCTTCCCCGCCCCGAGCAGCAGCAGGCCCTTGCGGAACGCCCGTGTGACGAGTTCGTGCGGGACTTCAGGCGCGGGGTCGCGGGTGGCGCGGTCCTTCACGAACTCCACGCCGATCATCAGGCCGCGTCCACGGACGTCCCCGATCGAGCCGTACTTCTCCTGCAGCCGCTTGGCCCCGGCGACCAGCCGCTCGCCGAGGCGCGGGACCCGGGGGAGCAGCTCGCGCTCCACCACGTCGAGCGTCGCGAGCGCCGCCGCGCAGCACACCGGATTGCCGCCGAACGTGCTGCCGTGCGCCCCGGGCTGCCATTTCATGATCGCTTCCTTGGCGATGATCGCGCCGATCGGCATGCCGCTGCCCAGGCCCTTGGCGCTGAGCAGGATGTCGGGCTCGATCCCCTCGTATTCCGACGCCCACATCTTCCCGGTGCGTCCCACGCCGCACTGCACCTCGTCGCACACCAGCAGGATGCCGTGGCGGTCGCACAGCTCGCGCAGCGCCTTCACGTAGCCGGGCGGCGGCACGACGTAGCCGCCTTCCCCCTGGATCGGCTCCACGAAGATGGCCGCGGTGCTCTTGGGGTCGAGCCGCTTGGCGAACAGGTCGTCCTCGATCGACGACACGCACCGCATGCTGCAGGCGGCCTCGCCGCGGCAGAAGTCGCAGCGGTAGCGGTAGCCGTACGGGACGTGGTACACCTCGGGGAGGAACGGTGCGAACCCGGCACGCTGCCCCGCTTTGCTCGCCGTCAGACTCAAGCCACCGTAGGTGCGGCCGTGAAACGCCCCCGTGAAGGCGACGATGGCCGGCCGCCCGGTCGAGTGCCGCGCCAGCTTGATCGCTCCTTCCACCGCCTCGGTCCCCGAGTTCGAGAGGAACACGCGCTTCTTGCTCGGCCCCGGCGCGAGACGCGCCAGCCGCTCGCACAGCGCCGCGAAGCCCTCGAAGTAGAAATCGCTCCCGCAGATGTGAAGGAACCGCGCCGCCGCTTCCTGGATCGCCTGGACGACCTTGGGATGGCCGTACCCGGTGGACGCGACCGCGATGCCCGCCATGAAATCGAGGTAGCGGTTCCCGTCCACGTCCTCGACCATGGCCCCCGCGCCGCGGGCGATGACGAGCGGGTACTCCTTGGGGTAGGACGTCGAGGCCCAGCGGTCCTGGCACTCGACGATCGCCCGCGCCTTGGGCCCCGGCGGCGGCACCACGATCCGCGGGTAATCCTTCATCGCGACTCCTCGATCACGGTCCGGCTCTGCTCGCGCAGGAATTGCGCGACGTAATACGGCCCGCACCCGCCCTTGCCGGTCGAGCCCGATCCCTTCCACCCGCAAAACGGCTGCGCCCCGGGCCAGGCGCCGGTGGTGGCGCCGGTGCGCTTGTTCACGTAACACACCCCGGCGTCGATCTCGTCGAAGAAGCGCTCGATCTCCTCCGCCTTCTTGGAGAAGATGCCGGCGGTGAGGCCGTACTCGACCTTGTTCACTTCGGCGATCGCCTCCGCCAACCCCGACACCGCGCCCACGGCCAGGAGCGGGACGAACAGCTCCTCCCGGAAGAGCGACGAGGAGAGGGGTAGCTCGGCGATCGTGGGGGCGACGAAGTGCCCGTGGTCGAAAGGGTCCCCGCTGAGCTGCTGGCCGCCGAGCACGATCTTGCCCTCGCGGCGGGCCCGCGCCACCGCTCGCCGGAACCGCTCCACCGCCGCGGCGTTGATCACCGGCCCGAACACGACATCGCGCTCCGTCGGGTCCCCCAGCTTCAGGGCCTTGGTCCGCTCGACGAGCATCTCCACGAACGGCTGGGCCACGCGCTGGTGCACGTAGACGCGAGACGTCGCGCTGCACTTCTGGTTCTGCAGGCCGAACGCCGACCGCGTCACCCCTTCCGCCGCCGCGTCCAGGTCCGCCGAGTCGAGCACGATGGCCGCGTTCTTGCCGCCCATCTCGAGGAGGCAGGGCTTGATCCAGTCTCGCGAGAGGCCCTGGAAGATGTGCATACCCACGGCCTTCGAGCCCGTGAAGACGACCCCGTCGACACCGGAATGACGCCACAACGCCTCGCCCGCGACCTCGCCGGCTCCGGGGAGATAGTTGAACAAGCCCGCCGGCAGCCCGGCGTCGCGGTACACCTCGTACAGCTTGAGCCCGGTCCAGGGCGCTTCCTCGGCGGGCTTGTAGACGACCGCGTTTCCCGCGACCAGCGCCGCCGCCGACATCCCGGTCGAGAGCGCCAGCGGGAAATTGAACGGCGCAATGCAGGCGAACACGCCGTAGGGCCGGAGCACGTCGGTATTGCGCTCGACTGGCGTGACCTTGGCCATCTGACGGACGAAGCCGTTGGCGTCCTCAACCTGCTGGCAATAGTAGTCGATCAGGTCGGCGGACTCCTCGGCGTCGCCCATCGACTCGAGCCGGCTCTTGCCTACCTCGAGGCTCATGATGGCGGCGAGCTCGAATTTGCGCTGGCGGATCAGGCCGGCGGTGCCGCGCAGCGTCGCGACGCGCGCGCGCCAGGGCGTGTGGGCCCACGCTCGCTGCGCCTCCTTGGCGCCCGTGACGGCGCGGTCGACGTGCTGCGCGGTGGCGGCGGCGAAGCGCCCCAGCACCACGCCCGTATCGATCGGCGACGTATCGACGATCGGTGCTGCCGGCGACGAGACCGCTTCGCCGGTGATGTAGAGGCTATGGTCCCGGCCCAGCTGGCCGCGCACGCCGGCGAGCGCCTCGTCGAACTGGCGATGGAACGCCTCCCAGTCCACGTTGGCCGAAGTGTAGGTGACTTTGGACGCCGTCACGGCTGCAGTCGTCATGCGTCACCGTGCTTCCTCTTGACCGCCTTCAAAGCCGTCGCGTGCGCCGTCGTGAAGCGCGTAACGATCTGGTCGATCTCCTGTTCCGTGATAATGAATGGTGGCGCCACGACGACCAGGTCGCCGTTGACGCCGTCGGCGTGCCCCACGTTGGGCCAGACCACGAGCCCGGCCTCCAGAGCCGCTTCAGCGAACGCCTCGACGAACTTGACCGCCCGCGGGAACGGGGCCCGAGTGGCCTTGTCCTCCACGAACTCGATGCCGGCGAGCAGCCCCCGCCCGCGCACGTCGCCCACGTGGGGCAGCGTCCTGAGACCGGCGAGTCGCGCGTGCAGCACCCGCCCGAGCCTGGCGCTGCGCTCCACCAGCCGCTCGCGTTTGAGCAGCCGGACGGCGGCCAACCCGGCCGCGCACGCCACCGGGTGGAACGAGAAGGTCTGGGCATGCAGGAAGCTCCCCGAGCCGCGCGCGATGACGTCGACGATGCGCTCGGGCGCGGCGACCGCGGACAACGGGGCATAGCCCCCGGAGATCCCCTTCCCCAGCGTCATCAGGTCTGGAGCGACGCCGTACGGCTCGATCGCCCACCATGTGCCCGTGCGACCCGCACCGCACAGGATCTCATCGGCCACGAACAGCACGTCGTGGCGGTCGCAGATCTCGCGGACCGTGCGGAAGTACTCCGGGCGCGGCGTGGCCGCGCCGGTGGAGGATCCGCCCACCGGCTCCGCGATGAACGCGGCCACCGTATCGGCCCCTGCCCGCCGGATCGCGGCCTCCAAGGCGGTGCCGCTGCAGGTCGGGCACGCCGTGTTTTCGCCGCCGCACTCGCACCGGTACGCGTAGGGAGCAGGAATGCGCGTCACGTCCACCAGCCACTCGCGGAACGGCACCTTGTACTGCTCGCGTGCCGACGCCGAGAGGGCCAGCAGGGTGTTGCCATGATACGAGGGCGCGAGCGCGATGATGCGGTGTTTCCCGGGCTTGCCGGCCTCGACCCAGTATTGCCGGGCGAGCTTCAGCGCGGCCTCGACCGCCTCCGATCCACTGGAAAGGAAGTAGAGCTTGTCGAGCCCGCCCGGGAGGGTCTGCGCCACCTCACGGGCGAGCTCTTCCACGGGACCGTGCGTGAAGGTGCTCGCCGAGAGGTAGCCGAACTGGCGCGCTTGCGCCGCCAGCGCGTCGGCCATTTCAGGATTCGAGTGGCCCAGGTTCGCGACGTACGCGCCGCCCACCGCATCCAGGTAGTCCTTGCCCTGCTCGTCGTACAACCAGCAGCCCTCGCCCCGTACGATGCGCGGGTAGCCGCGGCCGAGCTTCCGGTAGAAGACGTTGCCCTCGGGATAGCGGTAGGCCGTCACTCCTCCCCCTGCGTTGCCGGTGCAGCTGTCCGCGGAAAGCTACGATGCCGGGCGGCGCGCGGCGAGCGAGCCGGCCCCCGCTCGCGACCGCGACCTCGTTGCCGTAGCTTAGTCGGCCTCCTCGACCCACGAGATCCGGTATGACGCGACTGACCCGCCTGCTGCTCCTCACGCTCGCCTTGCCCCTGCCCCTGCCCGGCCTCGCCCAAACTGGCGCCGCCGGCCCCGAGAACCTCGTGACCGATGGCGTCCCGCCGATCACGGCACGGATCGCCGACGCGGCGCGCCGCTATGGCGAGTTCCGGGCCGCCGACTTCTGGGACTGGCACCCGACCCGACGCGAAATGATCATCGGGACCCGGTTCGGCGACGCGCCGCAGCTGCATCGCGTGGCATTCCCGGGCGGGGCGCGGGCGCAGCTGACCTTCTTCCCCGATCCCGTCTCCGGCGCCTCGTACCAGCCCGTCAGCGGCCGCTACATCGTGTTCGCTAAGGACATCGGGGGTGCGGAGTTCTTCCAGAAGTACCGCTACGACGTCGCGACCGGAGCCATTACTCTGCTCACCGACGGCAAGGCGCGCAACGTGGGCGGCGCCTGGTCGCACAGGGGCGACCGCTACGCCTACATGTCCACGCGTCGAAACGGACGCGACCTGGATCTCTGGGTGATGGATCCGTCCGATCCGGCGAGCGACCGCATGGTCGTCCAGCTGGAAGGCGGCGGGTATCAGCCCGCCGACTGGTCCCCTGATGGCCGCCAGATTGTCCTGTCGCAGGCGATCTCGGTCAACGAGGGCTACCTCTGGCTCGTGGACGTGGCGAGCGGGCGGAAAACGCTCCTCACGCCGAAGCAACCCGGTGACAGCGTCGCCTATGGCGGAGCGCAGTTCAGCCGCGACGCCAAAGGCGTCTACGTCACGACCGACCGCGGCTCGGAGTTCCAGCGCCTCGCCTACTTGGACCTCGCCACCGGACAGTATCGCTTCCTCACGAGCGCCATCCCGTGGGACGTGGACGAGTTCGACCTGTCGCCGGACGGACGCTCCATCGCCTTCATCACCAACGAAGCCGGGATCAGCGTGCTGCACGTGATCGACGCCGCGAAGGGCGTCGAGCGCCGGCTGCCCAAGCTGCCCACGGGGCTGATCTCCGGCATTCGGTGGCGGCGGACCGGGGCCGAGCTGGGGTTCACGCTGAGCTCGGCGCGCGCACCCGCCGACGCGTACTCGCTCGACCTCGGCAAGGGCGCGCTCGTGCGTTGGACCGAGAGCGAGACCGCGGGCCTCGACACGCGCGCCTTTACCGAGCCCGAGCTGGTGCGCTGGTCCAGCTTCGACGGCCGGGAGATTTCGGGCTTCCTGTACAAGCCGCCTGCGCGGTTCGCGGGGCGCCGGCCCGTGATCATCAACATCCACGGCGGGCCCGAGGGGCAGTCGCGGCCCGGATTCCTCGGCCGCAACAACTACTACCTCCAGGAGCTCGGGATCGCGCTCATTTATCCGAACATCCGGGGCTCGACCGGCTTCGGGAAGACGTTCGTGAAGCTCGACAACGGCGTGCTGCGAGAGGGCGCGTACCGGGACATCGGGGCCTTGCTCGAATGGATCCGCACCCGACCGGATCTCGACGGCGACCACGTCCTGGTGACGGGCGGCAGCTACGGGGGCCATATGACGCTCGTCACCGCCACCCGCTACGACGGGCCGATCTGTTGCTCGGTGGACGTGGTGGGGATCTCGAACCTCGCCACTTTCCTGAAAAATACGTCGGGCTATCGTCAGGACCTGCGGCGCGTCGAGTACGGCGACGAGCGCGACTCGACGATGCGGGCCTGGATGGAGCGCACCGCGCCTCTCAACAACGTGGACAAGGTCACGAAGCCGCTGTTCATCATTCAGGGGATGAACGATCCCCGCGTCCCGCGGAGCGAGGCCGAGCAGATGGTGGCCGCTCTCAAGGGGCGCGGGGTCCCCGTGTGGTATCTGATGGCCAAGGACGAGGGTCACGGGTTCCGGAAGAAGGGCAATCAGGACTTCCAATTCTACGCGACGATTCTCTTCACCGAGCGGTACCTGCTCGGGCAGGAGGTGTCCGCGGCGCCGTAGCCTCACCGCCCGGACCCCGGGAGTCCGCCCGACACACCTGTTGCCTGGACTCTGCAGGGCGTGGCGCTCCAGACGCAGGCTGCTCGAATGGGCCCAGGCGCTCTGCCTCGGTGCGGCGTTTGCAGGCGGCGATGCAGAGCCATGAAGACGTTGCGTATCCTCATGCTCGCCGCGCTGTTCGCGAGCTGTCACTTGGACGCGTTGTTCAAGGGCTCCGGGGGCGGGGGCGGGGGCGGGGGCTCGCCCCCTGGGGGCCCGAAGGCCCGGTTGACCTTCGCAGATCAGCCGAGCCAAGTGACCGCCGGCCAGGTGCTGCCTCCAGTGAGGGTCGCCGTACTCGACTCTGCCGGTCAGTCGCTTACCGATTATACGGGGACGGTCACGATCGCACTCGCCAACGCCGGCGGTGCGACGCTGGCGGGAAGGCAGAGTGTCGACGTCGTAGGCGGTGTGGCCGCGTTCACCGACCTGAGCATCGACAAGGCGGGGAGCTATGCGCTCCGCGCCACGGCGACCGGCGCCGCCACCGCGACGAGCGCGCCGATCCAAGTGATCCCTCCACCGCCGCCACCACCGGGTGCCACCCACCTCGGGTTCGTGCGACAGCCGCTGCCGACAACCGAGGCCGGGGCGGTGATGTCTCCGGTCCAGGTCGCGGCGCTCGATGCCTCCGAGAACGTGGTGACGGCGTTCAGCGACTCGATCACCGTCGCGCTCGTCACGGGCGCCGGTGGCGTGACGCTGGGCGGGACGCGGACGATACGGGCCGTGAACGGCGCCGCGACGTTCTCGGACTTAAGCATCGACCTGCCGGGGGTCGGCTACACACTGAAGGCCACCACGGCGTCGCTCCCGGCCATCACGAGCGAGTCGTTCGACGTCACGCCCGCGCCTCCGCCGACCGGCGGCGCGGCCTACCTCCGGTTCACCGACCAGCCGCAGACCACCCAGGCCGGGGCCACGATGCCAGCGGTCCGGGTTACTGCGTACGACGGCTCCGACAACCAAGTCCACAATTGGACGGGGAACGTCACGCTCACCATCGCCTCGAACCCGAGCAACGGTACGCTGACGGGGGGAGGCACGTTCGTCGTAGAGCCGGGGGAGGACGGCATCGCCGAGTACGACTACCTGCGCATCGATAACGCCGGCAATAGCTACACGTTCCGCGCCACATCTCCCGGACTGCGCCCCGGGATGAGCGACCCGTTCGATATCACGGCGGGGCCCCCGATCCCACTGAACGGAGCGACGGGGCTGGACTTCTTCCAGCAACCGACCACAGTGCGGGCTGGCGACCTCATCGTGCCCGCGGTCCGGGTGGGGGCACACGACAACAATGGCAACCTCGTCAACTACAACGGCCCCATCTGGATCTACATCTCCGCCAACCCGGGAGGCGGAACGCTGTCCGGGACGCTGCGCGTCCTCGCCGTGAACGGCATCGCGACGTTCTCCGACCTACGCATCAGCAGTCCCGGGAACGGCTACCGTCTGCGGACCACCGCGTGGCCGCTAGTGCCCAGGACCGGTCAGGCGTTCAACGTCACGCCGTGATCGTCCCGCTGCCCTCGCCTCAGCGATCAACCAAGCGCATCCCGGTCTCCGCGTAACGGGCGCCTGCGGCGACCCCCTTCGGAGCCACGGCGTCAATCCGCGCGAGGTCGCCCTTACTCAAGGGGATGCCGGCCGCCCGGGCGTTCTCTTCGAGCCGGGCGCGCTGCGTCGTGCCGGGAATCGGCACGATGTCGTTCCCCCGCGCCAGGAGCCAGGCCAGCGCCAGCTGCGCCGGCGTGCAGCCCTGTTCCCGCGCGATCTCCTCGACCTTGCGGACGAGGTCCAGGTTCTTCTGAAAGTTCGTCCCCTGAAACCGGGGCGAGCTGCGGCGGAAGTCACCCGGAGGCAGGTCGTCGAACTTCTGGAACCGGCCCGTGAGAAAGCCGCGCCCGAGCGGGCTGTAGGCCACGAAGCCGATGCCCAGTGCCCGGCAGGTCGGCAGGACCTCGTCCTCCGGATCCCGGCTCCACAGCGAATACTCCGTTTGCACGGCGGTGATGGGGTGCACGGCATTGGCGCGACGCAGCGTCGCCGTTGAGGCTTCTGAGAGCCCGATGTAGCGCACCTTGCCCTGCCACACCAGCTCGGCGAGCGCGCCGACCGTGTCTTCGATGGGAACGGTGGGATCCACCCGATGCTGGTAGTACAAGTCGATGTGATCGACGCCGAGTCGCTTGAGCGATCCCTCGCACGACGCGCGCACGTACTCCGGACGCCCGTTGACGCCGCGCACCTGGGGATCCGAGCCGCGCACCATCCCGAACTTGGTCGCGAGCACTACTTGGTCCCGCCGGCCGGCGATCGCCTGACCCACCAGCTGCTCGTTGGTATACGGTCCGTACATGTCGGCCGTGTCGAGGAGGTTGACGCCCAGGTCGAGCGCCCGGTGGATGGTCGCGACGGACTCGACCTCGTCCGCGGGGCCGTAGAACTCCGACATCCCCATGCACCCCAGGCCGAGCGCGGACACCATCGGTCCCTGACGTCCTAGTCTGCGCCGCTGCATATCACCTCGCTCACGTGAGATCTCGGAGTCCGTTGAACGCCCGGGACAGGGACGAGGTTCCGCGCGCGTGCGCGCGACGTCAGTCGCGGTCCCGCAACAACCGCCACGTGACGCCGCCCGGCGTCGAGTCGAGAACTACGAGGGTCTGCGCCTGGCCATCGCCTAGCATCAGGGCGCCGGTCGCGAGCAACGTATCGGTCGTCCCGGCGTCAGAGATCACCACGGACCAGCTCCCGGGCGCGCCGTCAAAGTATCGCGTCACGGCGCGGAAGTTGAGCGGCGCGGCGCTCACGAGCAGGCCCGCACTGTCCGGTTGCATGTGGCGTGCGTCCACCGCCGGCGCCGCGGCCGCGAAGCTGGCCAGGCGCAGCCGCGCGTGGCCCCCCGCCGGCATCGCGCCGGTGTCGGACACGAATACGGGAAGAATGGTCACCGATCCGCCCACCATCGTGTCGATGGCGAAGACACTATAGTTCACGCCCTCGATCGTGTTGAAGAGCACGAGGAGGGAAGGCGTCGTGTCGGCGGGCTGAATGGCGAGGTCGTGCTCCCCCGGCGAGAGCGCAACGAGCCGGCTCGACTCCCCGAACGCGATCGTGTTCCCCCGCCCGCCGTCCACAAAGACGGTGAGCGACGGTCCGCCGCGAACGGCGTGGAGGACGCGCAGCTGCGACGCCTGTGGCGGCGGCGGGCCGCTACCGCTGTCACACGCCCCGAGCGCGAAAACGGCGACCACGGCGACGAGCAGGCGGCGGTTCACGTGGATCCCCGGTCCACCACGTACACGTTGCGTTGCGCCGTCGGCACGATGATCAGGTCTAGGATGTTCACGTGCTCCGGGAGGTTCACGATGTAGGCAATCGTGTCCGCCACGTCGTCCGCCGTGAGCGACTGAAATCCCTGGTAGACCGTCTTGGCGCGCTCCCGGTCGCCGTGGAACCGCACCTCGGAGAATTCCGTCTCCACCATGCCGGGGTCGACCGCGGAGACCCGGATCGGCGTGCCCGCCATGTCGAGATTCATTCCCTCCGTCAGCGCGCGCACGCCGAACTTGGTGGCGTTGTACACGTTTCCCATCGGATAGGTCTGGTGCCCCGCCACGCTGCCGATGTTCACGACGTGGCCCCGGCGCCGCGCCACCATGTGGGGCAGCACCGCCCGCGTCACGTTGAGCAGCCCTTTCAGGTTGGTGTCGATCATCCGGTCCCAATCGTCGGGATCACCTTCGTGGACCTTCGACAGGCCGCTCGCGAGACCGGCGTTGTTGATGAGAACGTCGGGCACCTGCCCGGCCGCGACCAGCGTCTCCGCCGCCCGGCTCACCGCGGCGCGATCGCGCACGTCCACCTCGGCGAGCCGCGCGGCCACGCCGTGCTGCGCCTCGAGCGCCCGGCCGAGCGATTCCAGCCGCACGCGGCGCCGGGCCCACAGCGCGAGCTGCGCGCCTTCGGCCGCGAACCGGCGGGCGCACGCCTCTCCGATTCCCGAGCTCGCTCCCGTGATGAGAATCAGCTTTCCTTTGATGCGATTCATCCCACCCCCATACGTCTTTGTGTAACGCTTCTGCGCGTCGTCTCTGCGTGACGCCTCTCTTCCTTTATCTCATGTTCCCCGTATGCCCGAGCGAATATCTGCCCGGCTGCGGCCACACGCACAGTCCGTGCGGCTCGCGCCCCACCCTTATGCGGTGCGTCAGCTGTCCCGTCCCCGTGTCGAAAACGTAGACTTCTTCGTCGTACCGACCCGACACCCACAGCTCCTTCCCGTCGGCGGTCACGTTCCCCATATCCGGGCTGCCCCCGCCCGGCACCGGCCAGGTCGCGACGATCTGCTCGGTCCGCGGATCGAGCACGGTCACAGAGCCCGGGCCGCGGCGCCCACCCGCCGTGGTGTTCCAGCCGCGATTCGTGATGTAGACCAGCCGGCCGTCTCGGCTCGGGTAGATTCCGTGCGTCCCCCGCCCGGTCGCGATGAACCCGATGCGTCGCAACGCCTCCGGGTCCACGAGAAACACGCCGTTCGCCTTCATGTCGGCGACGTAGAACACGCGGCCGTCCGGGGAAGACCGGATGTCCTGCGGCATCGCGGTGCTGTCCAGCCCGCCCGGATCGAGCGTCAGATACCCCGCCACGGCGCGCGCCCCGAGATCCACTTTGACGAGCTGACCCGAGAACTCGCACGTCGCGACGGCGAACCGACCGTCGGCGGTGAACTCCATGTGGTCCACGCCCTTGCACTGCACGGGCAGCGACTGGACCAGCCTCATGGTCTTCGCATCGCGAAAGTCGAGCCGCCGCCGCCGCTCGGCCACCACGATCGCGAACCGGCCGTCGGGGGTGAAGTACAGATTGTAGGGGTCATCTACGGGCACGCTCTCGCCCTCCTGCCCGGTGGCGGGGTCGATGGGAGTGAGCGTGCCGCCGAGGTTGTTCGCGACCCACAGGGTCGTGAGGTCGTAGGAGGGCACCACGTGCTGCGGCAGCGCGCCCGTGGGAAAGGTCCGCAGCACGCGGTAGCTGTGTGCGTCGATCACGGTCACCGTCCCGTCTTTCGAGTTCGGCACGTAGACCAGCGGGCGCGCCTGCGCCGCCCGCGGCGACAGGCGGTTCGCGCCAGCGGCCGCGTACAGGTTCACGGTATCGCTCCGCGCCGTCGTCTCGGGCGCCGCGACACGCCCGACGGCCGCTGACCGCCGTTCCCCCCGGCACGCGGCTGCGAGCGCCAGCGCGACGACGGCCGCGGCTAGTCGCGCGGCCATGCGATCAGGATCTTGCCGACGTTGCGATTCTCCCGCATCCGCTGGAACGCCTCGGCCGCCCGGTGAGCGGGAAACACCGAGTCCACCGGCACCCGCAGCTCGCCCGACGTGAACCCGGCAAGGATCTCCCGCCGGAACCGGGCCACAATCGCACTCTTCTCCGCACGGCTCCGCGCGCGCAGCGTCGAGGCCAGCAACCGGGCCCGCTTCCGCATCAGCAGCGCGAGATCGAGCTCGGCGCGAGCGCCCGCCATCGTGGCGATGACGACGACCCGCCCGCCGGTCGCCAGAACGCGCATATTTGCGGACAGGCTCGGCGCGCCGATCGGATCGAGCACGACATCCACCACGTCGGGCCCCCAGCGCTCCTCGATCTGCTCGGCGAAGTCGTGCCGCCCGGCCCGCCCCGCGTGGATCGCCAGATCCGCTCCCGCACCTTCCAGGGCCGCTACCTTTTCGGACGTCCGCGTCGTGGCGGCCACGCGGGCGCCCATTCGCTTGCCGAGCTGGATGGCCGCCAGCCCGACGCCGGAGGCGCCCGCGTGCACGAGCAGCGTCTCCCCCCGGGCGAGGCCTCCTTCCACCACCAGAGTGAGGAACGCGGTGAGGAAGGCCTCGGGAATCCCCGCGGCGGCGACGAGGTCCAGACCCGCCGGCGCGGGGAACACCTGTCCCACTGGGGCCGCCACGTACTCGGCGTGGCCGCCCCCCGCGACCAGCGCGCACACCGCTTCCCCGGTCTCGTCCGTCGTACCGGACAGCTCGAGCCCGATGCTGTCCGGCTCACCCGGCGGCGACGGGTATCGGCCCGCGATCTGCAGCAGATCGGCGCGGTTCACGCCCGAGGCCGCGACGCGCACCAGGACCTCTCCCTCGCGGGGCACCGGCCGCTCGGTCTCCGTGAGGGACGCGACGTAGCGACCCTCGAGCTCGGTGACCTGGAGGAATCTCATGGCGCGAATACTAGCCGGAGGGCCTTAGTCCATGCAAAATTCGGGCGCCATGAAACGACGCTGCTGGACCGGCGATGACGCCGAGCCGTTGATGCTCGCCTACCACGACGAGGAGTGGGGGGTCCCGCTGCACGGCGATCGGGAGCTGTTCGCCAAGCTCGTGCTCGACGGCTTCCAGGCCGGCCTCTCGTGGCGGGTGATTCTCAACAAGCGGGCGCGCTTCCTCGAAGCGTTCGAAGGGTTCGATCCAGAGCGCATGGCGCGCTACGACCGCAAGAAAATCGGCCAGCTGCTCAGGGATCCAGGCATCGTGCGCAACCGTCAGAAGGTCGCGGCCGCGGTGTCCAACGCGCGGGCGTTTCTCGCGTTCGAGGAGCGGGAGGGCCGCTTCGGCGTGTTCCTCTGGACCTTCGTGGGAGGCGTACCCAAGCAGAACCGGCGCCGTAGCCTGCGCGAGCTGCCCGCGCGCACGCGCGAATCCGACGCCATGAGCGACGCCCTGGTCGAGCGCGGCTTCCGCTTCGTCGGTCCGACGATCTGCTATGCGTTCATGCAGGCCGTCGGCATGGTGAACGACCACCTCATCACGTGTTTTCGTCGCGCGGAAGTCGGCCGGCTGGGCGTTCCCCCTCTCCCGAAGGGAGAGGGGGCCAGGGGGTGAGGACCCTCTCCCGAAGGAAGAGGGGGTCAGGGGGTGAGGACCGCGGTAGCCGGGAACCGGGGCGGTCGCCGTAGCTTCGTCGCCTGCTCGAAGGCATACGCGAACTTGATCAGCCCGGCCTCGCTCCACGGGCGCCCCACGAACGACAGCCCCACCGGCAAGCCCGCCACGTAACCCATCGGCACCGTCACATGGGGGTAGCCGGCCACGGCCGCCGGGCTGGAAAAGCTGCCGCCACCCCCCGGGTCCCCGTTCACCAGGTCGATGAGCGAGGGCGGGCCGCCCGTGGGCGCGATCAGCGCGTCGAGCTGGTGCTCGGCCATCACCGCGTCGATTCCCTGGGTGCGCGCCAGCAGGTGGTTCTTGTCGAGCGCCCGCAGGTAGTCCTGATCGGTGAGCGGACCTTTGGCCTGAGCCTGCGTGAAGATCTCCTGCCCGAAGTAGGGCATCTCCTGTCCCCTGTTGCGGTCGTTGAACGCGATCAGGTCCGCCAGCGTCTTCGCGCTCGCGCCCGGCGCCCACTCCGCGAGGTACCGGTTCAGATCCGCCTTGAATTCGTAGAGCAGCACGGCGAATTCACTGTCGTCGAACTGGCCCGCGGTGGCGATGTCGGCCGGATCGACAATCACCGCTCCGAGCCGCTTGAGCGCATCGATGGCGCTCTCCATCAGGGCGTCGGCGCCGGGGCTGTAGCCCATGAAGTGCGAGCGGCACACGCCGAGCCGCGCGCCCTTGAGCCCGGCGGGGTCGAGCGACGCGGAATAGTCCGAAGCGGAGTGGCCAGCGCTCGCCGCCGTCGCCTCGTCGCGGGGATCCACGCCTGTGAGCGCCCCGAGGAGCACCGCCGCGTCCGCGACGGTGCGGGCCATGGGACCAGCCGTGTCCTGATTGTGTGCGATGGGGATGACCCCGGCCCGGCTCACCAGGCCCAGCGTGGGCTTGATCCCCACGATCGAGCAGCAGGTGGAGGGTGACACGATGGAACCGTCGGTCTCCGTGCCGATGGCGGCCGCGCACAGACTCGCCGCTACGGCGACCGCGGACCCCGAGCTCGACCCGGACGGCGTGCGATCGAGGGCGTAGGGGTTGCGGCATTGGCCCCCGCGCCCGCTCCAGCCGCTCGACGAGTGTGTCGAGCGGAAGTTGGCCCACTCGGACAGATTCGCTTTCCCCAGCAGCACCGCGCCCGCCCCGCGCAGCCGCTCCACCAGGAACGCGTCGCGTGGCGGCGACACGCCGACGAGCGCGAGCGAGCCCGCCGTGCTCTGCATGCGATCCCGAGTCGCCACGTTGTCCTTCACCAGAATCGGGATGCCGTGCAACGGCCCCCGCGGTCCCTTGGCCTTGCGTTCCGCGTCGAGCGCCGCGGCCTGCGCGAGCGCGTCAGGGTTGGTCTCGAGCACCGAGCGGAGCCCGGGTCCCTTCTTGTCCATCGCCTCGATGCGCTGCAGGTACACCACGGTGATCGAGCGGGACGTGTACTTCCCCGATGCCATCCCCGCCTGCAGCTCCGCGATGGTCGCGTCCTCGAGCTCGGGAAGGGCGGCAGGACTCACCCCGGGCGCAAGCCCGGGGATCAGCAGGCCGCCACTGACCCCGCGCGCGAGCGCGGGGATCGCGCTCATCCCGGCGTACCCCAGAAACGTCCGGCGATCGATACTCGGTCGGCTCATGGGCCCTCTCTCGCGTGAATGACAGGAGCTTGGCAGGCGGCTAAACTTGCTGCCACCTTTGCGCGACGGCCAGCACGATGCGGGTGGGAGGACAGTCAGAGGTCGGGAGGCTCATCTCGGTCGCGGTCAAGCGCGCCGGCGACGCGTTCGGGAGCGAGGTCGAAGTCGATCGCCAATGGCGCGACCTGGGCTACACGGCACGGCCCGAGCTCGCTGCCGCCACGCCCGAGTACCAGCGGTTTCTCGCGCTCCTCGGCGCCACGGGCGTCGAGGTGCTGTGCTTCCCACCCGACGAGAGTGTCGGTCTCGACTCGCTGTACGTCCGGGACGCGTCGATCGTGTGCGACGGCGGCATGATCATCTGCAACATGGGGAAGCCGCAGCGTCGCACCGAGCCGGCCGCGCAGGAGGCGGCGCTCCGCGCCGCCGGCGTGCCGATTCACGGCCGGATCACCGGCGACGGCCGCCTGGAGGGGGGAGACGTCTGCTGGATCGACCAGCGCACGCTGGCGGTCGGCCGCGGCTACCGGACCAACGACGCCGGCATCCGCCAGCTGCGTGACCTGGTGGCGCCGTACGTGGACGAGGTCATCGTCGTGGCGCTGCCCCATTGGCACGGGCCGGACGACGTGTTTCATCTCATGTCGATCGTGAGTCCCATCGACCACGATCTCTTCCTCGTCTACGCACCGCTCCTCCCGGTGCCGTTCCGCCAGGCCCTGCTCGCGCGGGGCATCGAGCTGCTGGAGGTGCCGACCCCCGAGTTCGAGACGCTGGGCTGCAACGTGCTCGCGATCGCCGGGCGCGAGGTCATGATGCTCGCCGAGAACCCGGTGACCCGGGCCCGGCTGGAACGCGCGGGCGTGACGGTGCACGAGTTTGCCGGGCGTGAGATCTGCCTCAAGGGGGGCGGCGGCCCGACCTGCCTCACCCGGCCGCTGGCGCGGCAGGCCAGGTAACCCCACGGCACCGCCGCCGGCCTTATATTGGCACAACCCCGCTCTCGGAGGCCCGCATGACGAGGACCATCCTGGCAGCCGTAGGGTTGATCGGGCTGGCCGCCTGTGGCGGTGGCAGCCACCAGACCACGAAGACCAGGGCGGCAACGCCGCCGAAGACCGAGTCCCGGGCGGCTACGGCGACCTCGCAGAAGCGCAAGGGTGCCGCCCGACGCGACACCACCACGCAGCGGAACCCCCTCACCAACCGCTAGCGGGCGACGCTCAAGCGGACATCGCCCGCAGCTCCGCGTCGACGCGCTCCCGCTCGACTGCTTCGCCCAGCGAGTCAAACAGCTCGCGGGCGCGCTCGAGGTAGGCGCGAGCTTCTTCTTGCTGGCCGAGCCGGCTGCGGAACAGCCCGTAAGCGTGGTACACCTGCGCTTCCGCGGCCGGTGAGCGCTCCACCGCACGGGCGAGCTCGATCGCCTGCTCGAAAAAGACGAACCCGGTCTCGTCCTGCTGAGCGCCGCGCAGCTTCCCCATCAGCGTATACGTCTGGGCCAGCCGGCCGGCCAGATTCGCCGCGATCGCCACCTGCTCCGCCCGCCGCAACTCCCCTTCGGCGTCGAGCCAATGCTCCATCTCGAGATCGAGCTCCGCGAGGTTCAAGCGGATCGCCAGTTCCAGCCCCGGGGCCCGGGGCGCTCGCTGCGCCCAGGCCAGCGCCTCCCGGTACGCGGCGGCGGCGGCGCTGTGCCTCCCCAACTGGGCGTCGAGCCGTCCCTGGGCGTCCAGCACGCGCGCCATCTCGTCGGCGCGTCCCGACGCCTCGAACCGCTCGCGCGCGCGCCGGAGATAATCGCCGGCGCTCGCGAGATCGCCCTGCTTCCGAGCCAGCACGCCGAGCCGGCGCTCCAACCGCCCCATTTGCCCCTCGTCACCCGACGCCTCGGCGAGGCGCAGCCCGCGGCTGTACCATGCCTGGGCGCCCCCCCACTCGCCCTGCGCGCGCGCCACATCCCCCAATCCCTCGCATGCGGCGATCGTGCCCGCTTGATCGAACTCCGCCTCGGCCAAGGCGAACGCGCGCTGGAACTGACGCGCGCCCTCGACATACTGCCCGAGTCGGAGACACAGATACCCGAGGGCGCGCAGCGCTTCCACTTCGGGACGGCGATCCTGGAGCGCTTCCGCCACGCTGAGCGCCAGCTCATACCACGCCCGCGCCTGCGCCAACCGGCCCACCTCTTCCTCGAGCCGGCCGCCCCGGACGAGCGCGCCCACCACGCCCGCGGAGTCGCCGCGTTGCCGGGCTTCCAGTGCCTCCACGTACGTCTTGCACAGCACGTGCACGTGCTCGGCGATGCGATGCAACGCCTGCGGCAGACGGCGCCGCAGCTCGTCGGGGTCGACGCCGCGCTTGCCCAGCGTGAGGTATGGGCCGGAGCTCGACCACAAGGCCCGCTCGTCGGGGCGCGCAATGGAGATCAACAGCGCGCGCAGCGGGGCCAGGGCCTCGAGCTCGGGCATGAGCTCCAGCGCTTTTTCGACGCGCACCGGAGGGAGCGGGGAGCTCACAACCCGTACTCCTTCATCTTCCGCGTGAGCGTGTTGCGATGGATGCCGAGGATCTCGGCCGCCGCGCCGATCTGCCCATTCGTGTGCGCCAGCACGCGCGCGATGTAGCGGGCCTCGACCTCCGCGAGCGTGAGCAGGCCGCCCTGGGGCCGGTCCGTCAGCGCGGTCTCCTCGCCGCGAATCTCGTCCGGCAGGTGCTCGGCGCGCAGCGTGTCGTCGTTCGCGACGATGACGCCCCGCTCGATCACGTTGCGCAGCTCGCGCACGTTCCCGATCCACGCGTGGCCGCGCAGCAGCTCGAGTGCGCGGTCCGAGATCGCCGTGATCCGTTTGCCGTAGCGCTCGGCGAACTGGCGGATGAAGAACGCGGTGAGCAGCAGCAGGTCGTCGCCGCGCTCGGCCAGCTTCGGGAGCCGGATCGTGATCACCGCCAGGCGGTAGTATAGGTCTTCCCGGAACCGGCCCTGCTTGATCGCCTCCTTGAGATCGCGGTTCGTGGCCGCAATGAGGCGCACGTCGATGGGGATCGTGTCGGTGCCACCCACGCGCTCGATCTCCCGCTCCTGGACCGCCCGCAGGATCTTGGCCTGGAGGGCGAGGCTCATGTCGGCGATTTCATCGAGGAACAGGGTCCCGCCCGCGGCGTGCTCGAAGCGGCCGACCTTGCGCGTCACGGCGCCCGTGAACGCACCCTTCTCGTGGCCGAAGAGCTCGCTCTCGAGGAGATTTTCCGGGATGGCGGCGCAGTTCACGGCCACGAACGCGCCGGAGGCCTTGGGACCGTGCAGGTGCACGGCGCGGGCGACGACCTCCTTACCCGTGCCCGACTCGCCCTGAATCAGCACGGTCGCGGTGCTCGCGGCGACACGCGCCAGCAGCTTGTACACGTCGAGCATCGCGGGACTCTGCCCGACCAGCGCATACTGGCCGACGGTGTGATGCTCGACTTCCGGCAGCGGGATCGCCGCTTCGCCGACCACGGCGCGCAGCCGCTCCAGGGCGCGCATCAGGTCGTCCCGGCGCAGCGGCAGCGCGAGCACGTCGAGCACGCCGAGCTTCTCGGCGCGCAGCGCCAGTCCCATCGACGGCGTCTGCGCGGCCGCGATGAGCCGCGGGCCGCCCGTGGCGGCGCGCAACGCGTCTACCCACCACGCCAGCTCCTCGTCGGGCCGTTCGCCCAGCGCCGCCAGGACGAGGTCCCACCGCTGGCCCGCCAGCAGACGCACCGCCCGCGGCAGATCCGGCGCCGCGTCCACGTCCAGCCGGCCGTCGTCCGCCCACTGACGCAGGCTCTGGAGCAGGGCGGCGCTGCCCGCGCCCTCTCCGGCCACCACGAGAATCCGCAAGCGCGCTGCGTCCCCCTTCCGCGGCACCGCGGACAGAGGCGAGGGCTCCATCCCGATCGGAGGCGTCATCCCCTCGTCCGGGTGCCGCCCCGATAGCGAGCGACCAGCACGAGGGCATCATCCGTGCCCTTGCCATGTCGGCTCAAGATCTGCTCGGCGAGTTGTTGCGGTGGTGTCTCGAACTGCAGCCCGTCGCTGAACCCTTCGCGGATCCCGTCGGTGGCGAAGATCAGCACGTCGCCGGCGGCGAGCGGCACGACCTGGGCGCGGACCTGTGGCAACTCGGAGCCGACGATGCCGCCGCGCGTGACGAGGCCGACGCGCGTCGGATTGACCGACGGCGCCCCATCGCCGCGGAACAGCATGCACTCCACGTTGCCGACGCCGGCCCACGTCAGCGCGTTCTGCTGCCCGTTGGCGAACGCGAGACTCATCACCACGCCCCGCGAGCCCTTGAGCGCCCAGTGGCAACGCTGCAGCAGCGCCAGCACCGATTCGGACGCGTGCTCGTCGAGCGTGGTCACGGCCTTGCGCGCCGCGGTGGCCGCGTCCGCGCCGTGGCCGAGTCCATCCACGACCGCGATCAGCACGCCGGTGGACACGGGCTTGACCAGGTGCAGGTCCCCGGACTGAGTCTGGCCGGGGAGCGCCGACGATGCGACACCCCAGGCGATCAGCGTCGACCCGTCCACGGACGCCTCAGGCATTCATGCGCCGCCATTTCTTCATCGTCACGGTGGTGCCCTTCCCCGCGTCGGAGACCACGTCGAAGTCGTCCATCAGGCGGCGGGCGCCGGGCAACCCGAGACCCAGGCCCCCGGATGTGGAGTAGCCGTCCTGCATGGCGCGGGGGACGTCGCGGATCCCGGGCCCCTGGTCGCGCGCCACGACGACGACGCCTTGACGGTCGCCGTTCGCCACGACGCTGAGGGCGATTTCGCCCCGCTTGGCGTACATCAGGATGTTGCGCGCGATCTCGGAAATGGCGGCCGCGATCACCGTCTGGTCGCCGCTCGAGAATCCCGCCTCGGCGGCCAAGTCGCGCCCGCGCTGCCGCGCGGTTACGACGTCGACATCGGCGGTGATGGGGATGAGCAAGTCGTCAGCCACGGTCGAGGCGTCCCGGTCCGCGGTCGATTCGGAGCTGGGTCTGGACATTGAGGAACGCCAGGCCTTCTTCCAGGTCGAGGGCGGTCGACACGCCCTTGAGCGTCAGCCCGAGCTGCACCATCGCGAACGCCACCTCGGGCTGGATTCCCACGATCACCGTCTCCGCCCCGCGCAGCCGGGCCATATGCGCGATGTCCCGCAGGGTGCGGACGGCGAAGGAATCCATGACGTCGAGCGCCGTGACGTCGACGATGACGCCCCGTGCCCGAAACCGCCCCACGCGCTCGATCAACGCCTCGCGCAGCTGCGACAGATCGGCATCGGTGAGCGCGGACTGGATGGACGCGATCAGGTAGTGACCCTGCTTCAGAATGGGAACTTCCACGCGCCCTCCGTCGACGGAGTGGGGTGCCGACTCACGCCTTCGGGGTCAGCTCTTCCAGTGGCACAACCTTGTACCCCAGCAGCCGCTCTGCCTCCTCGATGCCTCCCTGGAGATCGCCCACCGTCGCCATCTCGCTCAAGTCGACCCCGATCGTCACGAGCGTCTGGGCGATTTCCGGCGAGAGACCCGTCACGATGACCGTCGCGCCCAACAGCCGCGACGCTTCGACCGTCTGCACCAGGTGGTTGGCGACGTTCGAGTCCATCGCCGCGACACCCGTGATGTCGATGACGACGACTTTGGCGCGGTTGGTCCGGATGGCCCGCAACAGCTGCTCGGTGAGCTGCCGCGCGCGCTGCGGATCGATGACGCCGATGATCGGCAAGATGAGCAGCCGCTCGCGCACCTGCAACACCGGCGTCGACAGCTCGCGGATCGCCTCCTGTTGCTGGCGAATGATGCGCTCGCGCTCCTGCACGAAGCCCACCGCCACCGTGTTCGCGATCCGGTTGGCGGCCGGCTCGTAGGCGTCGAGGATGCGGTTGAGCTTGTCGAAATCTTCGTGGTACTTGCCGAACAGGGAGCGGGCGAGCACGTCGCGCAACAGCAGCACGATCCCGACCACTTCGTGGGTCTCGACCCCTCGCGGGATGATGCGCTCGGACAGGTTGCGCGCGTAGGCCTGCAGGGCTTCGAACGTCCCCGTCTCCAGCGCTTCGACGTAGTTGTCGTACACCGAGGTCGCTTCGGCGAAGATTTCCTCCTCAGTCATCGCCGTGAGCAGTTGGGCGCGCGTGATGCGCCGCGCCCATTCCTCGCGCAACTGGGTTCGGTTCTGCCGGAGGTGCGCCACCAGCTCGCGCAGCAGCGCCGCGGTGGATTCCGTCTGTGCTTGGGGGTCGGGCAGCGGCGACTGTGCGTCTTTCCCTTTGGTGGCCATGGCTGGCGCTCCTCGCCCGGTCGAATGTTGCTGCGGCGCAACAGCAAGGCTAGTGCCAACTTGTTGGAGCGGCTTGACTACTGTAACTAGTGCTGCTGAAATGCCTTACAAAGCGACTCACCGTACGAGGATGGCGTCCGTGCAACAGTTCAGGGCGCGCGGTTTCAGCATAATGCACAAAAAAAAGGCGCAGGGGAGCGAGCCACCACCGGGGCCCACTCGCCGCCGGCGCGGCGCAGTGGACGCAATCCGCGAATGGTCAGCTCAGTTGGCCCGCTTCCCCGCGTGCATGTCCGTGTCACGTCGTGGCGCGCCGTGTTGCGGCACCCACGCTGCCATGGGTCCCATCGCAAGACGGATGCCGCGCGCATTGACCGATCTGTGTTGTGTCGAGCGCGACGCGGCGAGCGGAATGTGGTCGGAATGCAGCATCATGCGGCATCGGCAGTACGGTGCGGTCGCACCCACGCCACGAAGAGGAGAGCGCCGCGGGGAGCGGCGTGCGGTCCGCTCCCCGGCATGCGCTGCATCAGTCATTCCCTGACCTCCTGGTTAGCACACTGTTGCGACGGCTCACCTTGCTGACTTGGGCGGCGCCGGACTCTAGCCCGCGCCGAGTGGTTGCGGAATCGCGATCGCGCGTCGCGGCGCATGTGGCGGCGTCGCCGCCAACGGGCCGTCGACGTCGAACCGCTCGTCCGCGCAGACGACACGGGCGATCCGCTCGGCGGCGCGCCCGTCCCACCGCTCGATGACCGGTCGCGCGGGCGAGCGCTGAGCCAGGGCCCGCTCCGCCCCCGCGAGGATCGCGTCGCGTTTGGGAAGCACCAGCCGGTTCGTGCCGTGGGTGCAGGTGATCGGACGCTCGGTGCTGGGCCGCACCGTGAGACACGGCACGCCGAGAAACGACGTCTCCTCCTGGAGCCCGCCCGAGTCGGTCAGGACCAACGCGGCGCCCGCCACGAGGCTGAGCATCTCCAGATAGCCGAGTGGCTCGAGTATGCGCAGCCCGTCGGCGTCCGGGACCCGGAGTCCCTGCGACTCGATGCGCTGCCGTGTCCGGGGGTGCATCGGGAACAGCACGGCCACGCGCTGCGCCAGCCGCTTGAGCGCCTGCACTAGCTCCCGGAGCACCACAGGATCGTCGACATTGGCCGGTCGGTGGAGCGTCACTACCGCAAACTGGTCACCGCTCACGCCGTGGCGCGCCGGCGCCTCGAGGGCGATCGCCTGCGGCAAGGCCCAGGCGAGCGTGTCGATCATGACATTCCCGACGAAGTGCATCCGCTCAAGCGCGATCCCCTCACCCGCGAGGTTGACGGCGGCGTCGCGCGACGGCAGGAACAGCAGGTCCGACAGCCGGTCCGTGACCACGCGGTTGATCTCCTCGGGCATCGTCCAGTCGCCGCTGCGCAAGCCGGCTTCCACGTGACCGACGCGCACACCGAGTTTGGCCGCCACGAGCGCGGCGGCGAGCGTGGAGTTCACATCGCCGTAGACCA
>Ga0209156_10000341_pt1 | contig 39065 bp, 41 predicted proteins | sample GraSoiAngelo_124_FD_185881 | JGI IMG/M metagenome (GOLD analysis project Ga0209156, IMG submission 185881) | Grasslands soil microbial communities from the Angelo Coastal Reserve, California, USA - 14_0927_05_20cm (SPAdes) (version 2) | ecosystem: Environmental > Terrestrial > Soil > Grasslands... | reverse complement strand
CTCGGGGCCGGGCTGCGGAAGGAGTGGATCCTGACGCGGCTCACCGGCGCCCCGCTGCGCCGCCTGGCCCGGCGCGCCTGACGGGGGCGGCTAGAGCGCCAGCAGCTCGTGGCGCAACGCCTCGTCGTCACGCAGGCGCCCCGCCGGCCCGCTGAAGCGGATCGCACCCTTCTCGAGCACGTAGACGCGATCCGCCAGCTCCAGCGAGAACCCGACGCTCTGCTCGGCGAGCAGGATCGTGAGGCCCTCGCGCTTGAGCCGTGCGACCTGCTCCCGCAAGTGGTCGACGACGAGCGGCGCCAGGCCTTCCGAGGGCTCGTCGAGCAGGAGCAGCTCCGGGTTGCCCATCAGCGTGCGCGCGATCGTGAGCATCTGCTGCTCACCGCCCGACAGGTAGCCGCCGTTGCGGCGCGCCAGCCCACCGAGCTGCGGGAAGAGCTCGAGCACGCGCTCGATCGACCATTGCAGTGGGGGCCGCGAGGCCGGCACCGACCGTGGGTGGCCCGCCTCCGGTTCGGGGGATCCGGCGTGGCTCCGTGGTCCGCGGCTCGCCACGTCGAGGTTCTCCCAGACGGTCAGGTCGGCGAAGATCCGGCGGTCTTCGGGCACGAAGCCGATCCCCGCCCGCGCCACGCGATACGCCGGCCACCCCGTGATGTCCGTACCCTTCCACACGATTCGGCCCGCGCTCGGCGGCGTCAATCCCATGATCGACCGCATCGTCGTGGTCTTGCCGACGCCGTTGCGTCCGAGGAGGCAGACGCATTCGCCGGCGCCGACCTCGAGGGAGACGCCGAAGAGGACGCGGGAGAGCCCGTACGCGGTGTGGAGGTCGCGAACCTCGAGGACCATGGAGGCGGCGCTCACCGCCGGTCCCCCAGGTACACGCGCCGCACCTCGGGATCCCGGCGCACCTCGGCCGGCGTGCCGCCGGCGATCACGTGGCCCTGGTGGAGCACCGTGATCCACTGGGCGATCGAGAAGACCACGTCCATGTCGTGCTCCGTGAAGAGGAGCGTGAGGCCGCGCTCGCCGGCGATGCGGCTGATGAGCCGGATCGTGTCACGCGTCTCCACCGCCGACATGCCGGCGGTCGGCTCGTCGAGCAGGAGCAGCCGGGGCTCGCTCGCGAGCGCGATGCCGAGCTCGAGCTGCTTCTGCGCCCCGTGCGAGAGAAACCCGCTCATCTCGCCGGACCGGTCGAGCAGGCCGAGCGAGTCGAGGAGGGCCCGGGTCTCGTCCTGATACAGCCGGTCGACCGGGGTGAAGAGGTCGCGGCCTCGGTGCCGGTGCGAGATGAACGCCGCCTGGACGTTCTGGAACACCGTGAGCCTCGGGAAGATGTTCGTGCGCTGGAAGGACCGTCCCATGCCGAGGCGGCAGACGTCGTGAGGCGCCAGGCCCGTGATGTCGCGCCCCTCGAAGAGGACGCGACCGGCATCCGGGCGGACATGGCCGGTGATCAGGTTGAAGAGCGTCGTCTTGCCCGCGCCGTTCGGCCCGATGATCGCCGTGACCTGGCCGGTCGCGACCGTCAAGCTGACGCCGCCGACGGCCGCGAAGCCGCCGAACGCCTTGTGCAGGCCGCGAACCTCAAGCACCGCGGAGGCGCCGCCGTGCGCGCTGCCAGAGCGCGATGGCCGCACCGGCAAGGCCGCCAGGGAAGCCGAACAGCAGGACGACGAGGATCGTCCCGAGCACGAGCGGCCAGTACTCGGTGTAGGAGACGATCTGCTGGTTGAGGAGGATCAGCGCGAGCGCGCCGATGCCCGGGCCGAAGAACGTGCCCATCCCGCCGAGCAGCGTCATGATCAGCACCTCGGAGGACTTGGTCCAGTAGGCGAAGTCGGGGAAGACGCCGCGGTTGAAGATGCCGAAGAGCCCGCCGGCGAGCCCGGCGAACACGCCCGCGAGCACGAAGGCGCTGAGCTCGTATCGGCGGACGTTGACCCCGATGAACTCGGCCCGCTCCGGGTTCTCGCGGATCGTGGTGAGGATGCGCCCGAAGGGCGAGCCCACGATACGACGGAGCACCCAGAGGCAGAGCGCCACCAGCACGAGCGTGAGGAAATAGTAGTACTCCGCGGTCCGCCAGCCGGCGACGGCCGGCACCGCCGCGCCCAGGCGCTCCAGCCAGCCGAAGTCCGGGTACGGGATCTCGGGCATCCCCTGCTCACCACCCGTCACCTCGTTCCACTTGAAGCAGATCGCCCAGACGATCTGGGCGAAGGCGAGCGTCAGCATCGCGAAGTAGATGCGCGTGAGCCGCACGCAGAAGAAGCCGAAGACCAGCGCGAACGCCCCGGCGAGCCCGCCGGCCGCGGGGAAGGCGAGGAGGAAGGACACGCCGGCCTTCTTCATCAGGAGCCCGGTGGTGTAGGCGCCGATCCCGAAGTACGCGGCGTGGCCGAAGGAGACGAGACCGGTATAGCCCACGAGGAGGTTCAGGCTGGTCGCGAAGAGCGCCCAGATGACGACGTCGTTGGCGACGAACGTGTAGAAGCGCGAGCCGAGCGCCGGGACGCAGAAGGCCGCCGCGAGCGCGACGGCGGGTGCCCAGCGGGCTGCCGCAGGCGCCCGGGGCGTCATTGTAACGAGGTCCGCGAGGCCGGGGCGCATCGAGGGTGGCCCAAGCGAGAAGCGCGTGGCGTCATTGGAGCGGGCGCCCCAGGAGCCCCCAGGGGCGCACGATGAGGACCGCCGCCATGAGGGCGAAGACCGCGAAGATCGAAAACCGTGGAAAGAAGAGAATCCCGAACGAGAGCACCTGCCCGTAGATCAGGGCGCCCAGGAACGTCCCCCAGAACGAGCCGAGGCCGCCGATCACGACGACCACGAACGCCTCCACGATGATCTCGGTGTCCATGCCAGGGACGGTGGCGCGCATCGGTGCGATCAGGGCGCCGCCGAGCCCGCCCAGGAACGAGCCCAGCATGAACACGAGCGTGTACAGGCGGTCGACGTTGACGCCGAGCGCACCCAGGGTCTCGCGATCGAGGGCGGCCGCACGGATCACGCGACCGGCACGCGTCTTCTGGAGCACGAACCAGAAGGCGAGCGCGATCGACGGGCCCAGGAGCAGGATGAGGAGGTTGTAGTGGGGGACGATCGCGCCGAAGAGCGAGAGCGACCCAGTGAGCTCCGGCGGGCGGCTGACCGATTTCTGCTGCGTACCCCAGACGATCTTCGCCACGTCGCTGAGGATCAGCACGAGCGCATAGGTGAACAAGAGCTGGTAGAGCTCCTCCTTGCCGTAGAGATGGCGGAACAGGAGGCGCTCGACCAATCCGCCGAGGACGGCGATCGCGAGGGCCGCGCCGAGGGCGGCGATCCAGAATCGCCCGGGCCCCGGCCCCAGCCACTGGACGAGCTGGTAGGCGGAGTAGGCGCCCAGCATGTAGAAGGTCCCGTGGGCGAAGTTCAGCACGCGCAGGACGCCGAATATGAGCGAGAGCCCCGACGCGATCAGGAAGAGAAACATGGCGGCTGTGAGGCCGGAGAGGCTCTGCGCGAAGACGAACGACGGATCGGGCATAGGCACAGCGCGGGCCGGCAGGAGGGCGCCCGGGGGCACTCGCGGTCCGTGGGTCCGAGCCCAGCGAGTGCCCCCGGGCGCCCTCCTGCCGGACGGGCGCGCTAGTCCATGAACGGCGACGGGTCCACGTACACCGCCGGCTTCATGATCGCGAACGGGTATTTCGGATCCCTGGCGGTCTTGCCGTAGAGCTGGCCGCGGTTGGCCTGATGGTCCTTCTCGCGGATCGTCAGCCTGCCGATGGGCGTCTCGACGGCGAGGCCGAGGAGCGCGTGGGCGACCTTGTCCGAGTCGGTGCCGTTGGCCTTCTTGATCGCCTCGACCAGAAACTGCATGCCGATGTAGCCCTGGATGGCCCAGGAGGACGGGTACTCGTCCTTGAGATATTTCGACAGGCGAGCCACGTAGTCCCGATGAGCCGCCGTCTCGCCCCAGTAGAAGGCGTCGTAGGAGTTGCCCCAGATCCCCACCGGATAATCGGGGCCCATCGACTTGGTCGTCTCCGGCGTCGCGGCTTCGCCGACGCCGATGAAGTTGTATTTGATCGCGTCGAAGACGCCGAGGGCCTTGGCCTGCTTCGAGTACGTCACGAAGAATCCGCCCCAGATCGACGAGAAGATCGCCTCGGGCTTCTTGGCCATCTGGGCGTTGATGAACGGGTTGTAGTCCTGCTCGCCCAGCTTGGGCCACTGCTGGTCCACCACCTGGGCGCCGGGCTTGATCTTCTTCAGGTGCTCGACGAACGCCCTCGTGACGTCCTGGCCGTAGGCGTAGTCGAAGCTCATCGTGGCGATCCGGGTCACCGGCCACTTGGCGACGATCTCGGCCGCGCTCCGCCCCTCCATCGTGGTCGTCGCGGCGACGCGGAAGACATACGGATGAAGCTTGTCGGCGGCGGTGAGCTGATCCGTCTTCGGGATCGGCGCGATGAAGACGATCTTGTTCTCCTTGGCGACGACGGAGACTGCCGGACCCTCGGCGGACGTGAGCGTGCCGACGAGGAAGTCGACGTTGTCCTTGAGGATGAGCTCGCGGGCGACGCGCACCGCCTCGTTCGCATCCGCCTTGGAATCGCGCACGAGGAGCTCGATCTTGCGCCCGAGCACACCGCCCTTCGCGTTGAGCTCCTCGACGAACATCTGCGCCCCCTTGGCGGCCGGGTCGCCGAAGAGGGCCGGCGGGCCGGACAGCGGCATCGGCATGCCGACCTTGATGGGCTTCTGGGCCTCGGCCGCGAGCGGCACGAGCAGGACCACCGTGAGGAGCGCGACCAGCATCGTACGGCGCCGCATGCGGACCTCCTTTGTCGCGTGAGCGAACGGGGTTGTCAGAAGACCGGGCGTCCGGGCACCTTCGTGCGCGTCCGGTACAGCGACGTCGACGCGGTGATGAAGAGCGACCGGTAGTCGTCGCCGCCCCAGGCGAAATTCGCCGTGCGCTCCGGCACGTCGATGATCTCGAGCAGGCGGGCGTCGGGGTCGAAGACGTGGATGCCGCCCGGGCCACAGCAGTAGACGTTGCCGGCGGCGTCGAGCTTCATCCCGTCGGGCGCCCCGGGCTTGTCGCCTTTCGTCTCGGCCCAGAGGCGCCCGTTCGTGAGCGCGCCAGTGGCGCCGACGTCGAACACGCGGATGTGCTTGCGCGCGGTGTCGTTGACGAAGAGGCGGGTCTCGTCCAGCGAGAAGCAGAGGCCGTTCGGGCGATCGAAGTCGTCGATGAGCAGCTGGCACGACTTCGGATCGGGGCCGACCCGGTAGACCCCCTGGAACGGCAGCTCCTGGGGCCGCTCGACGCCGTAGAACGTGGCGCGCCCGTACGGCGGGTCGCTGAAGTAGATCCCACCATCGCTCCGACACACGACATCGTTCGGACTGTTCAGCTGCTTGCCGAGGTAGTGGGTGGCGATCGGTACGATCCGTCCGTCGCTCTCGGTGCGGGTCACCTGGCTCGTCGCGTGCTCGCAGGCGACGAGACGACCCTGGCGGTCGTACGCCAGGCCGTTGGACATGTTGCACGGCTTGCGGAACGTCGAGATCCCGTCCTTCGCCGACCAGCGTCGCATGTGGTCGCCCGGCATGTCGCTGAAGAGCAGGAACTTGCCCGTCGGGTGCCAGAGGGGACCCTCGGTGAAGAGGAACCCGGTCCCGAGCTGCTCGAACTCGTAGCTCACTTCTTGACGGGTTGCCCGGGCTTCCCCGCGGCGTACCAGTCAGAGGGCGGCACCTCCTCGAACACGACCCACACCGCCTCGCGCGGCAGCTTGCACACGTCCGAGATCGTGTCCGTCACGCGTCGGGCGATCTCCTCCTTGCGTTCTTTGCCGTGGCCCTCGTAGAGGCGGATGTTGACGAATGGCATGGTCGCGGCCCTCCGTGTGTGCGCGCCGGGAAAAACTGCGGCACACCGTACCACGGCGGGCGCCCGGGGGACAAGGCCCCCGCGTCAGCGCTCGTCGGGCGTGGTCCACGAGGGCGGCGTGAGGCGCCGCTTGCCGTCGCTCGCGAGCCTCACCGCCGGGTCGCCGGGGTCGAGCGCGCGGTCCCAGAGCTTGCAGGTGACCTGCTTGTGGCGCTGGTCGAGCCCCTCGCAGTAGTTCGTGAACTCGCAGCGGCGCACGAGCGCGCCGTGGCCCAGACGGATCTTCCGGAACCAGTCGGGGTCGGCGAGCGTCTGACGCGCCGCCGCGACGCAGTCCGCCTCGCCGCGCTCGAGGATCCCCTCGGCCTGCTCGAAGGTCGAGATGCCGCCGCTCGTGACGACGAGCGTCGCGTGACCGGCCTCGCGCACCGCGCGGCGGATCGCCGCGGCGAGCGGCACGTTGCGGCCGAACGGGCCCCGCGCGTCCGAGAGCACGGTGGGCATGCACTCGGCGCCCGACTCGCCCGTGTACGGGTACACGGCCTCGCCGAGCTTCGGCTGCTTGGCGTCCTCGAAGCGCCCGCCCTTCGAGACCGACAGATAGTCGGCGCCGCCCGCGGCGAAGCGCGTCCCGAACCACACCGCGTCCTCGACGCGGCTCCCACCCGCGATCACCTCGTCGCCGAGGTAGCGAATGCCGACGACGTAGCCAGGGCCGACGCGCGCGCGCACGGCGGCCAGCACCTCGAGCGGCAGGCGGACGCGGTGCTCGAGCGGGCCGCCGTAGCCGTCGGTGCGGGTGTTCAGGCGCGAGAGGAACGAGGCCATCGTGTAGGCGTGGGCGTAGTGGAGCTCGACGCCGTCGAAGCCGGCGGCCTGCGCCCGGCGCGCGGCGTCGGCGAAGAGGCCCGGGAGGACCCGCGGCAGCTCGCGGATGTGCAGCAGGTGCGTGTCCCAGACCCGCTCGCGGTAGCCGTAGTCGAGCGCCTCGAGCTCGCGGTCGTTCAGCACGGTCTCGAGCGTGGCGCGATCCGCGGCCGCGAGGAACTCGCGCACCGCGGCCTCCGACGCCGTCCGCCACCGCGTGTCGTCGAGCCAGAGGGCGAGCTGCACCCGGAGCGCGTCGGTCACCTCGAGGTAACGGCCGAAGAACGCCTCGGGCCGCGGACGGCGACGCACCGTGAGAAAATCGATGATCTGGATGAAGAGCCGCGTCCGGCCCTGGCTCCTGGCGCGCACGACCTCCACGAGCTCGCGGAGCCCCGGGAGGAACCGGTCGTCGCCGATCCTGAGCAGGGGGCCGCTCGGAATATCGCGGATGCCCGTGGCTTCGACGACGAGCACACCCGGCTGGCCCTCGGCGAAGCGCCCATACCAGTCGAGCACGTCCTGCGTGACGAGGCCGTCCTCGGTCGCGCGCCACGGCACCATCGCCGGCACCCAGGTGCGCTCGTGGACGACGAGGCGGCCGAGCCCGACCGGCGAGAACCAGCGCGCGCGCGCCGCCGCCTCGCGCGTCGGCCACCGCGCGGGTGGGAGCGCGTGGCGGATCCTCGGCCTGTCAGCGACGCCGACGCTCACGCGCGTCCACGCTCACGGCAGGCAGGCGAACCCATCGACCTCGATCAGGCAGCCGTCCACGGCGTCGTAGAGGTCGCGCGCGCCGACGAGCGTCATGGCCGGGAAGTGCCTGCCGAAGTACTCGCGGTAGACCTGGCCGATCGCCTTGGCGTGGCGCTTGTACGCCTCGGCGTCCAGCACGTAGATCGTGAGCTTCACGACGTCGCTGAGCCCGCCACCCGCGGCGGTCACGACGGTCTTGAGGTTCTCACAGACCTGGCGGAACTGGGCGACGAGGTCGCCCGGGCCGACGGTCTGGCCGTCCTTGTCCTTCGCGACCTGGCCGGCGAAGAAGAGCAGCCGGCCACCGCGGGCCTCGGCGCCGTGGCTGAAGCCGGCGGCCTTCATGAGCGTCGGCGGGTTGTGCAAGCGGATCTCGCGGGTCATCGCGGGCCTCCTCCCGTCAGGGCGTCGGGGTGCCGTCGAGCACGAGCGTCTCACCGTTCGTCGCGTCGGCGTCGAGGAGCCTCGCCGCCACGGCCGCGACCTCGGCCGGCTCGAGCAGGCGGCCGCCGGGATTGAGCTTCGCGAGAGCCTCCACGGCCTCCTCGAACGACGTGCCCGTCTTCGCCTCGATGTTGCGCGCGGCCTTCCACACGAGGTCGGTCGCCACGTAGCCGGGGCAGATCGCGTTCACCGTCACGCCCTTGCCACCGATTTCCATCGCGAGCGCGCGCGTGAAGCCGACGAGCGCGTGCTTGGACGCGGTGTACGCCGTCACGTAGGGCGAGCCCACGAGGCCGGCCAGCGAAGCCACGTTGATCACGCGCCCCCAGCGGCGCTCGAGCATGCCCGGGAGGACTGCGCGCGTGAGCAGGTAGGGGCCGCGCGCGTTGACGCTCATGTGCCGCTCCCAGAGCTCGAGCCCGGTCTTCCCGAGCGGCGCCGACTCGGCGACGCCCGCGTTGTTCACGAGGACGTCCACGGGCCCGAGCGTCGCGACGGTCTCGGCCACGGCCCCGGCGATCGACGCGGGATCGGTGACGTCGAGGACGACTGGCAGCGCGCGGGCCCCCAGGCCGCGCGCGGTGGCCGCCGTCTCCTCGAGCGGCGCGCGGGTCCGGCCGCCGACGGCGACGTCGCAGCCCTCCCGCGCGAGCGCCAGCGCGATCGCGCGGCCGATGCCCCGGCCCCCGCCCGTGACGAGGGCGACGCGCCGCGCGGCGGGCGTCACGGGCTCTCGATGCAGAAGAGGAAGATGAGGGGGCGCGTGCTCTCGCCGGCCTCGCGCTTGGGATCCACGAGACAGCGCGCGCGCGGAAGCTGGCCGCTCTCCTGGCCGCGCGGCGAGGCCGCGGCACAGCCCGCGGCGAGCACGACGAGCGAGACCGCGAGCCAGCCCGCGAGGCGATTCACGCGGTCATTCTAGCGCGGGATCGGGTATATATAGCGTCGCGATTCATGCCGCGCGCCTTCGTCCCGTGCTCGCTCGCCGACGCCGTCGGCCGCCTCCGGCCGGGGATGAAGGTCCTGCTTCCCCCGGCGTGCGGCGAGCCGGTCGCGCTCGTCGCGGAGATCTGCCGCCAGGCCGACCGGTTGCGCGATCTGACGCTCCTCGGCGGGATCCACCTCGGCGACTACCCGTGGGCGCAGCCCGCGTGCGCGGCGTTGCGGTACACGACGTGGCACATGTCGCCGCGGCTCGAGGAGGCGCGGCGGCGCGGGCGTGTCGAGTTCGTCCCGATCCGTTACTTCGACGTCACGCGCGAGTTCGTCGCAGGCGGCGCGTGGGCGCCCGACTGCGTGCTCGTTCACACGGCACCGCCCGACGCGCGCGGCTACCTGAGCCTCGGCGTCGCCGTCGGCGTCGCGCTCCCCGCCGCGCGCCGCGCCTCGCTCGTGATCGCCCAGGTCAACCCGTCCATGCCGCGGACCCTCGGCAACGCGTTCCTGCACCGGAGCCAGGTGGACGCGTGGGTCGAGGTGGACGCGCCGCTCTCGCCCTATCCGCCCCCGACCGTCGGCGAGGTCGAGCGGGCCATCGGTCGCCACGTCGCGGGCCTCGTGCCCGACGGCGCCACCGTCCAGGTCGGCGTGGGCGCGATCCCCCAGGCCGTCCTCGAGGCGCTCGCCGACCACAAGGACCTCGCGCTCCACTCGCTACTCGTCGACACCTCGGTCACTCTGGTCGAGCGAGGAGCGGTCACGAATGCGCTCAAGCGCTTTCATCGCGGCCGGATGGACATCGCGGAGGCGATGGGGACGCGTCGGCTCTTCGATTTCCTGCACGAGAACCCGATGGTCAGCATGGACTCCTCGGAGTTCGTCCACGATCCAAGCCTTGTCGCGCGGCTCGACCGCTTCGTCGCGATCAACTCGGCGCTCGAGGTGGATCTGACGGGACAGGTGACGGCAGAGAGCCTGGGACCGCGGCAGGTCGCGGGCGTCGGCGGTCAGTTCGACTTCGTCCTCGGCGCAAGGCACTCCGAGGGCGGCCGGGCGGTCATCGCGCTGCCCTCCACGGGACGCGACGGCGTCGTCTCGCGCATCGTCCCGCGCCTCGGCGCGGGCGCGGCGGTGACGAGCCCGCGCTATCTGGCCGACTGGGTGGTGACGGAGTACGGCGCCGCGGAGCTACGGGGAAAGGGCGAGCGGGGACGGGCCGAAGCGTTGCTGGCCGTGGCCCATCCCCGGTTTCAGGGGGAGCTCGGAGAGGCCCTCAGCGCGTCTTCTTAGCGGCCTCGATCTTCTCGAAGATCTCCTCGTCCGTCGGGAAGCGATAGGTCGTCTGGTTGCTGTAGACGACCGTATCGTCGATCGAGACCTCGAAGATGCCGCCGGCCCCTTCCTTGAGGCCCGCGGTGAGGCCGTACCTCTTCTTGATGGCCTCCTGCAAACTGGAGGCTTGCGGGAGGTAGTTTCACTCCCCGCAGTACTTGATCTGGACGTTCATCCGATCCTCCTCTCCCTGCCGGTCTGACCTCATTCTATACGATACGATGCGAGGGCAGCGCGGGGAGATTCGCCGACCCGGATTCGATTAGACTCGGACCATGGCGACGCCCCTGCTCGTCGACACCGACCCCGGGATCGACGACGCGCTCGCGCTCCTCGCCGCGTGGAACTCGCCGGAGGTCGTCGTCGAGGTGATCACGACGGTCGCGGGGAACGTGACGGTCGAGCAGGCCACGACGAACGTCTGCCGGCTCCTCGCCCTGCGCAAGCCCGACCCGGCGCCGGTGGTCGCGGTCGGCGCGCCCGAGCCGCTCGCCCGGCAGCTCGTGACGGCCACGCGCTACCACGGCGCGGACGGCCTCGGCGACCTCGACGACTGGCCGGCGGTGGGCCGCGGCGAGCTCCCCGCCGCCGTGCCGCTGATCCTCGACCGCGCCCGGCGGCAGCAGCGCCTCCTGACGATCGTCGCGCTCGGGCCCATGACGAACCTGGCGCTCGCGCTCAAGGCGGACCCGGCGGCGATGAAGTTCGTCGGCCGCGTCGTGGCGATGGGCGGCGCCGTGGACGTGCCGGGCAACGTCACGCCGGCCGCCGAGTTCAACATGTACGTGGATCCCGAGGCCGCGCACCGGGTCCTCGCCGCCGGGCTCTCGCTCGACCTCGTCCCGCTCGACGCGACCCGCCAGGCGGTGCTGCCGCGCGCGGGCCTGAAGAAGGCCCTCTCGCGCGCGGCCGGGCCGCTCGCCGCGCGGATCACCGCGTTCAGCGACCGCGCGTTCCGCATCGACCACGCGGGCGGCGCGCAGGGCATGGTGCTGCACGACCCGCTGGCGGTCGCGCTCGCGATCGATCCGACGCTCGCCCAGTGGGAGGCGGTGCGGCTCGAGATCGGGCCCGAGGGCGAGACCCGGCGCGCGCGGGGGGACCCGAACTGCCGCGTCGCCAAGGCGATCGACACGCCGCGGTTCCTCCGAATGTTCCTCGATCGGCTATGCCCACCGCCCCGCCGCCGCGCGTCCTCGTAGTCGGTTCCGCCAACGTGGACTTCACGGTCGCGGCGGCGCGGCTGCCGCGCCCGGGTGAGACCGTCACGGGCGGGACGCTCCTCGTCAACCACGGCGGCAAGGGCGCGAACCAGGCGGTCGCCGCACGGCGCCTCGGCGCCGAGGTCCGCTTCGTGGGCTGTGTGGGCGCCGACGCGTCGGGCCACGAGATCCGCGCGGCGCTCGCGCGGGAGGGGATCGGCGTCGCGGGGGTCACGGCCACGGACGCAGCCGCCACCGGCGCCGCCCTCATCGTCGTGGACGGGGAAGGACGCAACCAGATCGTCGTGGCGCCCGGCGCGAACTGGCAGCTCGGCGCCGGGCTGGCGAAGCGCCACGCGGAGGACCTCGACTGGGCCGACGTCGTGATGTGCCAGCTCGAGACGCCGATCGAGACCGTCGCCTGGGTGCTCGGCGAGGCGCGGCGGCGCGGCACGACCACGCTCCTGAACCCCGCGCCCTTCCGTGACGAGGCCGCCGGCCTTCTGCCGCTCGCGAGCTACGTGACGCCGAACGAGACCGAGGCGGAGGGGCTCACGGGCGGCGCCGTGCGCGACGTGGAGAGCGCTGCCGCCGCCGGGCGCGCGCTCCTCGAGCGCGGGGCGGAGGCCGCGATCGTCACGCTCGGCCAGGCCGGCGCCCTCGCGTGCACGGCGCGGGGCGAGGTGCGGGTGCCTGCCTTCGGGGTCGGGGTCGTGGACACGACGGGCGCGGGCGACGCGTTCAACGCGGGCCTCGCCGTGGCGCTCGCCGAGAGGCGCGCGCTTCCCGAGGCGCTCCGCCTGGCCGCCGCGACGGCGGCGCTCGCCTGTACCCGACGCGGCGCGTGGCCGTCGTTGCCGACGCGGGCCGAGGTCGAGGCGTTGCTCGTCCGGTAGGAATCTTGAACATGGGGGCCCAGAGACGGCCCCCAAGGCCCCCCGGGTGGCTCGGGACGCCCCGGCGGAGCCGTGGCGCCCTCGATGACCCGGCGTGGGACCGGGCGCCGCGCTCAGAGCTCGCGCAGGCGAGCCTTCAGGGCGGCGACGCGCGCGAGCGCCGACTCGACGCGCTCGGGGTCGAGCCGCCCGCGCGTGAGCCGGCGCCGGAGCGCGGTGAGCGTCTGGAGCGCGGCCGAGCGCCCGTCGGGCAGCCGATCGTCCGCGATCAGGAGCACGTCGGCGCCTGCCGCGAGCGCCGCCGCCGCGGCGGGCGCGAGCCCGTAGTGCTCCTGGATCGCCCCCATCCGGAGGTCGTCCGTGACGACGGGCCCGTCGTAGCCGAGCTCCCCGCGAAGGAGCCCGGTGATGGTGCGGAGGGAGAGCGTCGCCGGGAGCCGGTCGTCGAGCGCGCGGTTGAAGACGTGCGCGGTCATGATGCTGTCCGCCATCCTCTCGGCGATCAGGGTGCGGTAGGGGACGAGCTCGACGTCCGGGTTCGCGGTGGCCGTGACGTCCACGAAGCCCTTGTGCGAGTCGCCATAGCTCGAGCCGTGGCCGGGGAAGTGCTTGAGCGTGGTCAGCACCCCCTCGTCGCGCATGCCGCGCACGAAGGCGCGGGCGTGCGCGGTGACGAGGAGCGGGTTCGCGCTGAAGCTCCGCGCGGCGCCGACGATCACGGGGTTGGCGGGGTTGTACCCGACGTCCACGACGGGCGCGAGGTCCCAGTTGATCCCGGCCGCGCGCAGCATGCGCGCGATGCGGCGGGCCTCGAGCTCGGTGAGCGTGAAGTCGTTGGTCTCGCCGAGCTCCTGGGCGGAGAGTGTCCCGGTGAAGCCCGCGCGGGGCGCGAGCCGCATGACCTGCCCGCCCTCGGCGTCCACGGCGACGAGGAGCGCCCGGCCCGTGCAGGCGCGCGCGCGCGCCTGCAGGGCGGCGGCGAGCCGCGCGAGCTGCTCCGCGTCCACGATGTTGCGCGCGAAGAGGACGACGCCGCCCACCCGCGCCTCGCACAGGAGCGCCTCGAGCGGCGCGTTGCCCTCGAGCTCGGTGCCCTGGAAGCCCACGAGGAGAAGCTGGCCCAGCTCGGGCTCGAGGGCGAGAAGGCGCGCGGGGTCGAGCGCGGGAGCGGTCCGGCAGCCGGCGACGAGCGCGACGAGGAGGAGGCTAGCGGCGGCGAGCCGCGGCAACGAGCCTCTCCACGCGCGCCGGATCCACCGGCCGGCGCACGTCGCCCCCGGCCTTCACGTACGTGCCGACGATCACGGCGTCGGCCAGGGAGAGGAGCTCGGCGACGGTCTCGGGCGTGACGCCGCTGCCGACGAGGAGCGGCACGTCGGGGACGGCGAGGCGGACGCGCTTGACGTCGGCGACCGGCGTCGCCCGGCCCGTGCCAGGACCCGAGACGACGAGCGCGTCGGCCAGCCCGCGGTGGACGAGGTCACGCGCCGTTTGCTCGAGCTCGACGGGCACCAGCGGCTGGGCGTGCTTGCCGCCGACGTCGGCGAAGATCTTCACGTCCGCGCCGAGGAGCCGCCGGTCGCGCAGCGTGCGGTAGGCGGTGGTCTGGACGATCCCCTGGTCGGCGACCACCGCGCCGGCGTGGACGTTGACGCGGATGAACCGGCCGCCTACGACGCAGGCGATCGCGAGCGCCGCGCGCGCGTCATTCTTCAGCACGTTGACGCCGAGCGGCGTCTTCGGGAACGCGTGGCGGAGTTCGGCCGCGATCACGCCCATCGCGGCGACCGTCGCCGGCGCGACGCGGCCCGTCGTGAAGGGCGCGTCGCCGTAGTTCTCGACCAGGAGCGCCCCGAGGCCGCCCTCGACCAGCGCGCGGGCGTCGTCGAGCGCGGCGGCCGCGACGCGGTCCATCGAGCCCTCCCAGCGCGGGCTGCCGGGCAAGGGCGGCAGGTGGACCATGCCGATCAGCGTGCCTGCGAGCTTCATCGCGGTGAGCCTACCACGGGACGCCGCGACGGGCGTAGCATGGGGGTCCCCGATGAGCCGGAAGCGCGCGGCGAACGTCGAGCTGCAGGAAGCCCGTGTCGGCGACCGGCCGGTGCTGCGCCGGCTCATGCAGCTCTACCTGTACGACTTCGCCGCGATCGAAGACTGGAACCTCGGCGCCGACGCGCTCTACGGCGACGCGCGGCGCATCGAGGGCTTCTGGCGCGACCCGCGGCGGCGCTCCTTCCTCCTGCGCGTCGACGGCACGCTGGCCGGCTTCGCGATCATCCGCGAGGGGGCGCACTTCGCAGGGGAGGGCACGCGCGAGATCAGCGAGTTCTTCGTCCTGCGCCGCTATCGCCGGCGAGGCGTGGGCGAGGAGGTCGCGCGCGCGATCTTCGACGCGTTCCCGGGTCGCTGGGAGGTGGCCCAGACGGCGCGCAACGTGGACGCGCAGGCCTTCTGGCGCCGGGTCCTCGGGCGCTACACGCAAAACCGGTGCACGGAGGAGGCACGCCCCGACGGCCAGGGCGTGCTCCAGCGCTTCGACAACTCCGCGCGGTGATTTGTCAGCCGCGCGGCCCTCGGCTATAGTGACGGCACCGTGGCCGCCCCGCCGAAGACCGCCCTCATCGTCATCGACGCGCAGCAGGAGTATTTCGCGCCGATCGGCAAAGTGGTGCTGCCGCAGGGGCCAGCGGCGCTGAAGAAGATCGCCGAGGCGCTCGCCTGGGCGCGCGCGACGGCGCTACCCGTCATCCATGTCGTCCACGAGAGCCGGCGGCCACACGCCTCGATCTTCGCCCCGGGGAGCCCGGCGCTCGAGATCCACGGAGACGCCCGGCCGGTGGCCGGCGAGCCGGTCGTGCAGAAGCATCTGCCGGGCGCCTTCACGGGCACGCGGCTCGAGGAGCTCCTGCGCGCGCAGGGGATCGAGCGCCTGCTGATCGCGGGCTTCATGACCCAGATGTGCGTGGACACCACCGCGCGGCAGGCGGCGCACCTCGGCTTCCAGGCGACGGTGCTCGCGGACGCCACGGCGGCGATGGCGGTGAAGGGACCCGAGGGTGAGACGATCCCGGCCGAGCACGTGCACCGCACACACCTCGGGAGCCTGGCTGGCTTTCTCGCCGAGATCAAACCCCTCGCGGATGTCGCGACGTAGCGCAGGAAGGAGCCCACCGTGGGATACGAGACTCTCCTGGTCGAGCGCGGGGACGGCATCGCCACGATCACTCTGAACCGGCCCGAGGCGCGGAACGCGCTGGACCTCGCGATGCGGCGCGAGCTGCTGTCCGTGCTCGACGAGATCGAGGCGGACCCGACCTCGCGCGTGGCCGTCCTGACGGGCGCGGGCGGCCACTTCTGCTCGGGCGGCGACGTGAAGACCATGCGGACGCGGCACACGGCCGCCGAGGGGCGCGGGCGCGTCGAGATGCTGAACCGGCTGGTGCTCCGTCTCGTCGACTACCCGCTGCCGACGATCGCGATGGTCGACGGTTACGCGGTCGGCGCGGGCTCGAACCTGGCGCTCTGCTGCGACCTGATCGTCGCCTCGGACCGCGCGAAGTTCGGCGAGTTGTTCTGCAAGATCGGCCTGGCCGTGGACGGCGGCGGCACGTGGCTGCTGTCGCGCGTGGTCGGGATGGCGCGGGCCAAGGAGCTCGTCTTCACGGGCGACGTCATCGACGCCGCCGAGGCGGCGCGCCTCGGCCTCGTGAACCGGGTCGTGCCGCCCGGCGAGCTCGCGACGGCGACGCGCGCGCTGGCCGAGAAGATCGCGGCGGGGCCGCCCCTCGCGCTGCGCCTCGACAAGCGGATGCTGAACCGCGCGGCCACGGGCGACCTCGCCGCGGCGCTCGAGCTGGAGGCGCTCTCCCAGGGGCTCGCGATCGCCTCCGAGGACCACCAGGAGGGAGTCGCCGCGTTCTTCGAGAAGCGTCCGCCCAGGTTCACCGGCCGCTGAGCCTCGCCGCCGCGCGTCCGGCGCGGCCGCGCGACGCTAGCGCGGCGGCGCGGGGGCGGGTGCCGGTGCTTCCGGTGTCGCCGGGGGTGGGGCGGGGGAAGACTCCGGCGCAGGCGCCGGTGCCGGGACGGCGCTCCCGGGGCCCGGCGGCGGCGCGGCCTGAGGCGGCGCGATGACCGGATGGCGCGGCGCGAGCCTGATGGCGTCGTTCAGCTCCGGTGTCGAGCGTCGCAGCTGGTCGGTGATCTTCGCGGCGTCGAGTGCCGTGCCGACCACTCGCGGCGTGATGAGCAAGAGCAGCTCGGTCTTCTCGACCCTCCGAGCCTTGAAGCCGAACAGCAGGCCGATGAGCGGGATGTCCTTCAGGAACGGGATACCCCGCTCGTCGATCGTGACCCGGTCCTGGATGAGGCCGCCGAGCACGAGCGTCTGGTTGTTCACGAGCACCACCGACGTCTCGGCCTCGCGCTTTTCGAACGACGGCGAGCCGGTCGGCGGGGTCGCGGCGCCGACGGAGTTGACCTCCTGCTTCACGTCGAGGGCGACGGTGCCGCGCTCGCCGATGCGCGGCGTGACGGTGAGGATCACGCCGGCGTCGCGGTACTCGACGGTCTGGTTCACGCCGCCCGTGATGATCGACGTGCTCGTGGTGCCCGACGCCTGGCCCGGCTGGCTGACGGTGCTCGTCTGCTGGCCCGTGATGATCGGCACCGAGGTCGAGACGTTGATGACCGCCTTCTTGTTCTCCGAGGTCAGCACGTGGGGGCTCGAGACGATGTTGACGCGGTTGTCGGAGGCGAGCGTGTTGAGGATCGTGAAGAAGCGATCGGTCGCGAACGAGAACGCCGTCAGCCCCTGGCCGATCGGGCCGAAGAAGGACGCCGGCCCTTGGAGCTGGGAGGGGAGAGACAGGGCGCCGCCCCCGGGCCCCGGGGCCGTCGGGATCGCGGTCGTCGTCGCGCTGTTGGCGAAGGTGCCGCCGACGTTGAACCGGCCCTCGCGCAGCGCCCAGTCGATGCCGAGGCGCATGTCGTCCGTGAGCTTGATCTCGGCCACGAGCACCTCGATCAGCACCTGCCGCGGCATCCGGTCGAGCTGTCGGATCGTGCTCTCGATCTCCTGCCAGAGCCGCGGGTAGGTGGTGACGATCAGCGAGTTCGTCACCTCGTCGGCGATGAAGCGCACCTGGCCCTCGGCGAGGCTCGCGTCGCCCACGACGGCCTGGCCGGCGCCGGGCGCCGGGGGGGGCGGTGGGGCGCCGGCCGTGCGGCCGGCGGTCGTGGGCGGCGTCGGCGTGCCGGCCGCCGCCTCGCGCCCGTAGATCTGGTTCAGCGTCGAGGCGAGGTCCTTCGACTTCGCGTTTTCCGCGTAGTAGACGAACACGCGGCGCCCGCCGTAGATGTTCACGTCGAGCTGGGCGATCAGGCCCTTGATCGTCTCGATCTCGTGCTTCCTGGCGTGGATGATGACCGAGTTCGAGCGCTGCTCGGCGATGATGAGCGGCTGTCGCTCGACGGGGCTGCCGGGCTGCGGCGGCGCGACGGCGCCGGGGGCAGCCGGCGGCGTGACGGCCGGGACGGCGCCGGGCGCCAGCGAGCGGATGCGACCGCTCGCGAAGAGCTGGTTCAGGATGGTCGCGAGCTGGGTGGCGTCGGCGAACTTGATCGGGATGATCTGGAGCTCCTCCAGCGCCACCTGCACGTCCACGAGGCGCGTGATGTCGAGGAGCCGCGCCACGTTCGACGCCGTGTCCGTGACGATGAGCACGTTCGTCTCGCGGTGGGCGATGAGCGAACCCAGCGGCGAGATGAGCGGCCGCAGGAGCGTCGAGAGGTCCGCCACCGACGTGTAGCGCAGCGGCACGATCTGCGTGATGATCTCGTCCGACGTGCGCGTCGGGTCCGGCTTTGCGCCGACGATCGTCGGCACCGCGCGCGCGCGCGCGCCTTCGATCGTCACGATCTTGTAGAGGTTGCCCGCCTTGACGGCGGTCACGCCGCTCACCTCGAGGATGGCGAGCAGCACGCCGAAGACGTCTTCCTGCGCGACACGCCCGGAGGTCTGGACGGTGACCTTCTTGCCGCTGACGCCCGGCCCCAGCACGTAGTTGAAGCCGACGATCTCGCTCGCCGCCTGGATGACGGTCTCGATGTCGGCGTTGTCGAAGTTCAGCACGATGAAGCGACCCCGCATCGCCGGCGGCACCTCCGGCGCGGTCGGCGGCGGCGGCAGCGGTGCCGCGGGCTCGGCGGCCCTCGGCGGCTCCGCGGGGGGTGTCTCCGGGCGCGGGGCGATGACCGAGGGCGCCAGCGGTGGCAACGCCTCGGGTGCGGGCGGCGTAGGTGGCGGCACGATGGCCGCCGGCCCAGGCGGGGCCGGCGAGGCGGACGGGGGCATCCGGGCCGGCCCGGCGCAGCCGGCGCCGAGCGCGATGAGAGTGACGAGCGCGATAGCGCGCTTCAGCATGATCGAGTCCGCATTCTATTACTAAATTACTGAGAGGGGGGCGACGGCGTCGGCGCCGGCGGCGTCCCGGGGACAGGAGGAACGGGCAAGCGACGGCCCGGAAACGCGCGCCCACCGACACCGGGGCCGAAGGGGCCCACGCCCATCGAGCCGGGAAGGCCGGGCGGGAGTTGCTGGATCTGCGGCGTCACCGCTTGGCCCCCAGGCCCCACGGCGGGAGGCTGCGCTTGAACGCCCGGCGCGACGGCGCCCGGGGCCACGAGACCCGGCCCGAGGCCTCCGGGGGTCGGCGGGAACACGCCCGCCGACGGGGGCGCGGCGGGCGTCGGAGCCGGCCGCGGCTTCGCCGGGTCGCGCAGCCTCACGTCGAGCGGGCCCTCCGGCCGCGCGATGATCACGCGGTCGGCGGCGATCGTCGTCAGGGTGCCGCCAGCGATCTGGTCGCCGACGCGGTAGGCGGCGACGCGCTTCGTCATCGGGTCCTCGATGTACGCGACGGGGTTCTGGTCACGAAGCAGCACGCCGTGCAGGTTCGGCTTCGGGCCGGCGAGCGCGGCGGCGCCGGCCGGCGGCAGCGCGGGCCCCTCGGAGCGCGTCGGGCTGAACACGTTGCGGCTGGCGACCACGGTGTACGCGGAGGCCGGCGCGCGCGGGGACTCGGGCGCCGGCGCTGGTGCGGGCGGCGCGGGCGGCCGCGAGCGGACCTGCCGCGCGGGCGCGGGCGCGATGAGCTCCCACACGATGAAGGCGGCGCAGGCGAGCGACGCGCCGCCGAGCACCACGTTCAGGAGCAGGAGCCGTCGAGGCACGTCAGGACTTGGCTTTGGTCGGGAGCACGAAGCCCGACAGGGTGAGCGTCGCGAGCAGCTCCTTCGGTTGGGCGATGTTCACCACGCGGATCCGGAGGTCCTGCATGACCAGGAGTTTCGGCGCCTCGTCGAGCTTCCCGAGTAGATCCACGAGCTCACGGATCTCCCCCGAGACGGTGATCTCCACGGGGACCTCGATCAGCTCGCCACGCTCGGCCGTCGGCAGGATCCGCTCGCTGCGTACCTCCGTCTTCGCCTGCGCGGCCAGGTCCTTCACGATCTTCTGAAGCTCCGACGCGGCCACGGCGGGCGTCGCGGAGCTGAGCAGGCGCGCGGAGAGGGCGTCGACCCGCGCCGTCGTCGCCTCGAGCTCGGCGGCGATCGCGGCCTTGCGAGCGATGAGGTCGTGGCGCCGCTGGACGGCCTGCTCGCGCGCAGGCGCCAGGTCCGCCGCGCCACGGTTCGCCTGGAGGATCGGCGCGACGACGAACAGCCAGCCGCCGATCACGACGCTCGCTGCGAGCCCGACGGCGACGATCGTGCGCTCGCGGCGTGAGAGGTGGCCGATCATCGACCGCGCGCTCCCGGCGGGACATGGCCCGGCGCGCCCGCCGGCGCGCTCGCGGGTGGAGGGCCGGCACCCGGGCCGCCGGGCGCGGCGGCGGGGCCCGCGGGGACGGGTGGGGCCGCCGCCTCCCACGCGGCACGGATGCGGAACTGCTCCTTGTCGCGGCCGCGCGTGACCGGCGAGGCGAACTCGACGCGCTCGAGCTTCGGGGAGTTCTCGAGCAGCGGGATCAGCAGGCTCGCCTGCGAGGCCTGGCCCGTGAGCTCGACGCCCTTGGCGTCGAAGGTGAGCATCGTGAGCCACGCGTCGTTCGGCACGACCTCCGTCACCTCACGAAGCACGGGCAGCGGTCGGATGGCCGCCGTCTCGAGGCTCGCGACCGTGTCGAGGAGCCGGCGCTTACCCTCGAGCTCGCGGAGCGAGCGCTCGACGACGCGCACCTCGGGATCGATACGGGCGATCTCGGCGTCGAGCGCGCCGAGGTGTCGTCGCTCACGGACGCCCGGGACGAGCAGCGCACCGAGGCCCAGGAGGAGCGTCGCCGCCGCCATGCCCACCGTGAGCCACTGGTGCCGGGTGAGCCGGCGCGGCTTGATGGCCGCCGGGATGAGGTCGAGCGGCCGGATGCCGCGGGCCGAGGCGACGGCCAGGGCGAGCTCCGCCACGCCCTCTTGCCCCTCGCCCAGCGCGTCGAGGTGCCGCCGCGCGCGCTGGGTGTACGGCGGCGCCGTCACTGGCGCGCCGAGCACGGCGAGCGGGTCGGCGAGCTCGGCGGCGGCGTCGCCCGACAGCCAGACGGCGTCGCACTCGCGCCAGCGGGCCATCGCAAAGCTCCCGCGGACCTCGCCGGCCAGCGTCGCCGCGTCACCGGCGGGCAGGCTCCGGCTCGCGAGGAGGTCGGCGCCCCGCAGGAGCAGAAGATCGACGGTGTCGCCCGTGCAGTGGAGCCACGCGACGCGCTCACCGTGTGCGGGGTGGACGAGGGCCGGGAGGTCGTGCGCCGCGACCGTCAGCGACCGGGGGTGGAGCTTGGCGTCCTCCGCCAGCCGGAGCGCCGCCTCGACGACGCGGGCGTCGGCGGCGGCGATCAGCACGCGCTTCGTCTCCTCCAGCGGCCACGGCGCGCTCTCGGACGGCAGCGGCAGGAAGTCGAACGGCGCGTCGTCCGCGGGGAAGGGCAGGTGCCGCTCGAGCTCGAAGCGGACCATGTCGCGCGTCTCTCCGTCGACAGACGGTAGCTCGATGGGCTTCACGATCACGGCCGCGCGGGCGAGGCCGAGCGCGACCGTGCGCGGGGTGAGCGCCCTCGCCTCGAGCTCGGCGCGGAGCGCGACCGCAGGGTTCTCCGCCTGGACGACGAACGTGTCCACGCGATTGTGCTGGAGGGCGGCGACGCTCAGGCGGTCGCCGAGCATGACCACCGCGAGCCGGACCGGTGTGAGCCTCATCCCCCTATAAGGTAAGCCGAAGTGGCGTCCATTGCCAGGATGCGTCAGCGCAGGCCGGACCACTCGAGGACGCTCACGGAGACCGGCGTTCCAGGACGCTTCTGGACCACCGCGGTCACGCGCGCGGCCACGCGGCCGTCCACGATGCCCTGGGCCTCCACGCGGAAGATCTGGGTCGAGAAGCCGAGCCCGCGGCCGCTGAACGTGCCGGGCACGACGGCATAGGGCAGGACCCGGCGCGCCTGGAGGATCTCCACCACCTGGGCTTCGGCGAGGCCGAGCGCCTTGAGCACCGCCGGCGGGGCCGTGTTGATGTTGACCTGACCCGTCGACCTGACCGTGACGAGGTCGACCAGGCCGGGCGTCTCCGCCACGCCGTCGTAGATCTCGCGCGTCACGCCGCGGATCTGCAGGAGCTCAGCGGCGGACTCGAGGTTCGCGTTGTGCGAACGGTAGGGCACCGGCAGCCCGAGGTAGTAATCGCTCTCCGCGCCGTTCAGACGGTGCTCGTCGTTCGTGTCGCGCCAGTCCTGCAGCGAGTCGCCGATGATGTCGCGCACGCTCCTGTCCAGGCCGAGGACCTGCAGGAGCCGGTCGATCCGATCCGGAGGGGAGGAGTTGACGTTGATGCGCCCCTCCTCGTCGGTGATCCGGTAGGTGAACTGGCCGCCGGGAAAGTCGACCTTCTCGCGCGGCAGGTGCGGGAGCGGAAGACGAGCGGCCGTGTAGAAGGTGAGCAGGCCCTGGGCGTCCTCGCCCACGAGCGTCGACTCGGCGGCGATCTCGCGCATCGCCTGCGCGACCGCCGCCTCCGCGAGATGATTGGCGACGATGCCTGCCTTGTACGCGCGCACCGCGGAGGCCTCGAGGCGCATCGAGTAGGCGAACTCGGCGCCCACGATGCCGACGATCGCCATGACGAGGAGCACGACGATCAGCGCGATCCCGCGCTCGTCGCGTCTCATTTGTAGCGGGGTCCGCGAGGCCGGCGTGCACCGTGGGTGGCCCGAGCCAGGCGCCCGTCGCTCATTTGTAGCGGGGTCCGCCAGGCCGGCATGCACCGTGGGTGGCCTGAGCCCGGCGCGCGTCGCTCATTGGTCCGTGGTCTCCCCGGCGCGCAGCGAGACCGTGAGGGGCGGAAGCGTCTGCGTCCGGCCGCCGAGCGTCGTGCCCACCGTGACGCGGACGGCGCGCGGCGGCGCCTGTCCCCCGTCCCACTGATCGAGCCACGAGCCGCTCTGGTCCAGGTACTGGAAGGTGAGCGAGGTGACGCTCGCGTCGTGGAAGACGGGGACCGCGTCCTCGAACGGGTTCCGGTTCGGCAGCGGCCGCTGCCGGACGACGAGGCCGGGGCGCTCGCCGCCCTCGCCGAGGGCGATGACGACGGCCGTGAACGCGATCGGCGCCGGAAAGGGGAAGGGCGCCGACTGGGTGACGAACTCGAGCCGGGTCTCGGTGCCGAAGAAGAGCAGCGACGACTCCGGTACGAGGCCGCGGTCGCCGCGGTATGGGTACGCGGCGCCGATCGTCCGGGCCAGCACCAGGGCGACGCCGCGCACGTGCTGCTGGGTCTCGGCCCGGTCCCCGCCGCGGCGCCAAGAGTCGAACGCGACGCGCAGGCCGCCGAACGCGATCACCAGGAGCGTAGCCACGAGCGAGAGCGCAATGAGCAGCTCGAGGAGCGTGAACCCGCGCTGGGCGCGCCTCACGGTCGAGCCCCCGGTAGCGGCGGCTTCTCGGCCGAGGCGCGCAGCGTGGCGAGCTCGACGTGGCGCGTGCCGTCCCAGTCGACCCTGACCGTGATCCGGTAGAGCTTCCACCGCGCGGTGGCGGCCACGCTCGTGAGCTCGGGCGTCGGGTCGACGGTGATCGTCCGCTCCCACGTGAACGGGCCCTCGGTTCCCGACTTCTGCTCCTCCATCGGTGTGACGATCTCCCGGATCTTCTGATCCGCGATGAGAATCGCCTGCTGGTGGTCGCCCGCGGTCCGGAGGAGCCTCAACCCCTGCGCGAAACCTTGGATCGACGCGACGATCGCGACGCTGAGAATCGCGAACGCCACGAGCACCTCGAGGAGCGTGAAGCCCGCCGTGGACCTCGTCATTCCTTGATGCTCCGGACGCGGCCCGTGACGGAGTCCACCGTGACACGGTAGGTCGTGTCGCCGGAGTGGAGCCGGTACTCGCCGCCGGTCGAGGTGCCCTCGGGCTCGAAGCGGACGGCGCCGGCGCTCGCCGCGGCCGGCTCGATCACGAGACGCTCGGGGAAGACCCGCGTGCGGAGCAGGTCGGCCTCGCCCGCGACGATCGTCACCCGGTGGGCGCCGGGCTCGACGACCACGCGGAGCGGCCGGCGCTGTGTGATGGCCTGCTCGCGGGCGTGACGGAAGAGCGCCGCAAAGCCGGCGACGTCCGCGCGCAGGCGCACGGTCTCGGTGCTACGGCCGATCGCGGGACCGACAAGCGCGACCGCCAGCGCGATCACGAAGAGGGTGACGACCAGTTCGAGGAGCGTGAACCCGCGCGCGCCTACTTCTGCGCGTTTTCCCATGACGTGATGTCGGCATTCTCCCCCTCGCCGCCGGGCTGGCCGTCGGCGCCCTCCGACCAGAGGTCGTAGTCGCCACGCTGGCCGGGACAGCAGCGGTACTTGTAGGGATTGCCCCACGGGTCCTTGGGGACGTCCTTCTTGAGATAGGGGCCGTTCCAGTTGGTGACGCTCGGGTTCCGCTGGAGCGCGTCGAGCCCCTGCGCCGTCGTCGGGTAGGAGCCGATGTCGAGGCGGTACTGGTCGAGCGAGGCGCCGAGCAGCTCGATCTGCGCGCGCGCGGCCGCCACCTTGGACTGGCCGACACGACCGAAGAGACGCGGGCCCACGAGGCCCACGAGCAGGCCCAAGACGATGATGACGACGAGGAGCTCGATCAGCGTGAACCCCCGCTGATCCCGCATGACCGCGGAGGGGACCCGACGCCACGGCCTGCGCCAGGGTCGGCGGCACCCCTCCGAGACCCGTGTAGTCAGCGCACGGGCGCCGCGCCGCACGAGGCCCGACGCAGAGGCGTCGAGAGCCGTCGTGGTCGAGGAGGGGTGCCCCGGGCCTGGCGCGGGTCGTGACCATCGGGTCATAACGGGATCTCGTTGATCGAGAAGATCGCGAGCAGCATGGCCACCACGATGAACGCCACGAGCACGCCCATACTGAGGATGATCACGGGCCCGAGGAGGCCGACGACGCGCCTGAGCTCGATGCGCACGTCGGTCTCGAAGGTCTCCGCCACCTTGAGCAGCATCTCCTCGAGGCGCCCCGTCTCCTCGCCCACGCGCACCATGTGGATGGCGAGCGCGGGGAAGCGCGCCTGCTCCTGCATCCCGGCCGCGATCGTGCCGCCGCGCTTGACGCCGTCCGACAACCGCGCCACGGCGCGACCGATCGCCTGGTTGGTCATCATGTCGCCCACGACCGCCAGCGCGCCCATGACCGGCACGCCGCTCTTGAGCATCGTGCCGAGGGTACGGGTGAAGCGCGCGGTCTCAATCTTCAGGGCGAGCCGACCGACGAGCGGCAGCGCGAGCCGCGTTTGGTCCCACGTGAGGCGCCCGTCCGGTGTTCCCGTCCAGACGCGGCAGGCGAAGCCAAGGGCGAGCAGGGCGAGCAGGCCGAGCCACCAGTAGCCCTGGACGACCGCGCTCGCGGTCATGAGGATCTGCGTCGGGAGCGGGACTGCCTGGCCGAGGTCGGCGAAGATCGTCGCGAAGCGCGGCACGACGAACGTCATCAGGAAGACGATCGCGCCGATCGCGACCGTGAAGATGACGACGGGGTAGGCGAGCGCGGAGATGACCTCCTCGGCGAAGGCGGCGCGAGCCTCGAGGAACTCGGCGAGGCGCCGGAGCGTGACCTCGAGGACGCCGCCCTTCTCACCGGCGCGGACCATGTTGATATAGAGGCGTGAGAACGGGCGCGGGTGGTGCTTGGTCAACGACTCGCTGAGCGACGAGCCGCCGCGCACGCTCAAGAGCAGGTCGCCGACGAGCGCCTTGGCGCGCGGGTGCGGCGCCAGCTCCTCCACGATGGCGAGCGCGCGGTCGAGCGGCAAGCCGGCCTCGACGAGCGTGGCGAGCTGCTGGGTGAGGGTGAGGAGGTCGCGCTGGCTGAAGCGCCCGGACGCGCCGAACACGGGCCAGCCCGCGCGCTCGGCGTGGGGCGCGACACGGATCGGGTAGTAGGCGTCCTTCTGGAGCCGCTCCACGACGGCGCGCGCGTCGGGCGCCTCCATCACGCCGTCGATGGTCTGGCCGCGCCGGTCGGCTGCCCGGTAGAGGAAGACCGGCATCGCCCTGCTCAGGCGTCTTCCTGGGTGACGCGGAGGAGTTCCTCGACCGTGGTGACGCCCTCGCACGCCTTCCGCCAGCCGTCGAGCCGGAGCGTGACCATCCCGTCGTCGATCGCCTGACGGCGGATGTCGCGGTTCGGCGCGCGGCGGAGGATGAGGCTGCGTGCGTCCTCCGTGATCGGGAAGAGCTCGTAGATGCCGGTGCGCCCGCGGTAGCCGGTGCCGCGGCACCCGGCGCACCCGCCCCCGCGCCAGAGCTTCGTGCCCGCGGCGCCCTCGATGCCGAGGGCCTCGAGGTCAGCGGCGTTCGGCGTGTCGGGCGTGAGGCAGGCCTGGCAGATGCGCCGCACCAGCCGCTGGGCGAGCACGCCTTCGAGGACGGACGCGACGAGGTAGGCCTCGACGCCCATGTCTTGCAGGCGCGTGATCGCGCCCGGCGCGTCGTTGGTGTGGAGCGTGGAGAAGACGAGGTGACCGGTGAGCGCCGCCTGGATCGCGATCTCCGCGGTCTCGAGGTCACGGATCTCGCCGATGAGGATCACGTCCGGGTCCTGCCGCACGATGTGGCGGAGCCCCGTCGCGAACGTGAGCCCGATCTTCGGCTTCACGTGGATCTGGTTGACCCCCTTCAGCTGGTACTCGACCGGGTCCTCGACCGTGATGATCTTGAGGTCCGACGAGTTGATCTTGTCGAGCGCGCCGTAGAGCGTGGTCGTCTTGCCCGAGCCGGTGGGCCCGGTGACGAGCACGATCCCATGCGGCCGCTTGATGAGCGCCTCGAAGTGCTGGAGCATCTGCGGGGCGAAGCCGAGCTTCTCGAGCGCCAGGAAGACGCTCGCGCGGTCGAGGAGCCGCATGACGATCGACTCGCCGTGCACGGTGGGGATCGTCGAGACGCGGATGTCCACGCGCCGGCCGCGGAGCGTGACGCGGATGCGCCCGTCCTGCGGCAGGCGCCGCTCGGCGATGTTCATCTCGGCCATGAGCTTGATGCGCGAGGTCACGGCGGCCTGCAGCCGGCGCGGCGGCGCCTCCTGGTCAAAGAGGACCCCGTCGATCCGGTACCGGACGCGGAGAGTGTCCTCGAAGGGCTCGACGTGGATGTCCGACGCCTCGGCGTCGATCGCGTTCTCGATGAGGAGGTTCACGACCCGTACGACGGGCGCCTCGAACGCCATGTCGCGCAGGTGGTTGACGTCCTCGTCGCCCCCGTCCCCGCCCTCGTCCTCCATACCCTGGACGATGCGCTGGAGCGGGCTCGCGGCGCCGTCGTACGTCCGGTCGATCGCCTCGACGATCGCCTCAGGTGAGCTGACGACGAGCTTCACCGCGAGCCCCGTGAACTGGCGGAGGTCGTCCGCGACGACCGGGCTCAGCGGGTCGGCGGTGGCGACGGTCAGGAGGCCGTTCTCCATGCTCACGGGGCACACGGTGTACTGGCGGAGGTACTTCGGCGAGAGGTTCTTGACGATGGGCAGCGGCGACGGCAGCTCGTCCCGGGACATGTAGGCCAGGTTCTGTTGGCGCGCGAGCGCGCGCAGCACGTCCTCGGTCTGGACGGCGCCCATCGCCACGAGCGCCTCGCCCACGCGCTCGCCGGTCGTCTTGGCGCGCGCGAGGGCTTGGTCCACGACTTCGGGGGTGGTCAAACGTTCGTGGACCATGATCTCGCCGAGCCGGCGGAGGAGCGCCGCGATCACCATGCTATGCTCGCGTGACCATGTTAGCATACCTGGCGTTCACGGCCGCCGCCGCCGCGGACGTCGCCGGCGCGCTGCTCGTCGTCACCGCGCACCGACGCGGGCGGGCCCCGCTCCGCTACTTCGTCGCCGCCGGCGCGGGCTTCATGCTCGCCGCCGCATTCGTCCGGATGCTGCCGGAGAGCGCGCACGTGCCGCACGCGTTCCTCTTCGTGCTCATCGGCTACTTCGGCGTCCACCTCTTCGAGCACACGGTGGCTCCGCACTTCCACTTCGGCGAGGAGGTGCACCCCGAGGCGCTGCTCGCGCCCTCGGCCGGTTACCTGGCGCTCCTCGGGCTCGGCGTCCACACGCTCTTCGATGGCGTCGCGATCGCCGCCGGCTTCATGATCGGGCCGGCGCTCGGCGCGCTCATCTCGATCGCGGTCTTCCTGCACAAGGTGCCGGAGGGCTTCACGATCGCGTCGGTCATGCTCGCGGGCGGGGGCTCGCGCCGCGCCGCCGTCGGCGCGGGGGCGGTGCTCGGCGCGCTGACGATCGTCGGCGCGGTCGCGACGCGCTTCGTCGCCGAGCAGCACGTAGGCGTGGCGCTCGCTCTCTCGGCCGGCGTGACGATCTACGTGGCGGCGTCCGACCTGATTCCGGAGGTGAACCGCGAGGGAGGCCCGGCGCTGGCGTGGACCGTCTTCGGCGGCCTGGTCCTGTTCGCGCTGGCCGACTGGCTCCTGGCGCCGCTCGGCGGGCATTAGGCCGGCGCCGCCGGCCAGGCCGCCGGCGGCGGCCATGCTATCCTGGCCGGCAATGAGCGACGCGCGCCTGTCGCAGGCCACCCACGGTGCACGCGGGCCTCGCGGCCCCCGTTACAAATGACCGTGCGAGCGGCGCTGGTCCTGCACGGCCCCAACCTCAACCTCCTCGGCACCCGCGAGCCGGCCGTCTACGGGCGGGTCACGCTCGCGCAGCTCGACCGCCTGATCCGCGAGCATGCGCGTCGTCACGGGATGCGCGTCGAGTGCCGTCAGTCGAACCACGAGGGCCAGCTCGTCGACTGGCTCCAGTCGGCCGAACGCGAGCGCTTCGGCGGCGTCGTCTTCAACCCCGGCGCCTTCACCCACTACTCGCTCGCGCTCCGGGACGCCATCGCCGCGATCAAGGTGCCGGTCGTCGAGGTGCATCTCTCCAACGTGCACGGGCGCGAGGAATTCCGGCGCCACTCCGTGCTCGCTGCCGTCGCGCGCGGCCAGATCTCGGGCTTCGGGCCGCAGAGCTACCTGCTGGGACTCGACGCGCTCGCGGCGGCGCCGGCGCCCGCGCGCCGGCGCCGGTGAATCGCCGCGCCCGCCCGGTCGTCTAAGCGGCGACGGGTCGGGGGAGCGGGTGACCCGTGGTCGAGCTCGACGATCTCGCCCTGGTCGAGCGGGTGCGCGCCGGCGACGTCGCCGCGTTCGAGCCCCTGGTCGAGAAGTACCGGCAACGGGTCTACCGTCTCGCCCGGAACGTCCTGCACGACAGCGAGGAGGCGTTCGACGTCGCCCAGGAGGCGTTCATCCGCGCGTTCCAGGCGCTCCCGACGTTCCGGGGGCAGTCGGCGTTCTACACGTGGCTCTTTCGGATCACGCTGAACGTCGCGTCCGATCGCGCGCGCCAGCGCACCGCGCGCGGGCGCGCCTTCGGCACCGAGCGGGTGGAGGAGGAGGAATGGAGCCGCACGCTCGTGGATACGGGCGAGGGGCCCGACGCCTCGGCGGCGCGGGCCGAGGAGCGTCGCCGCATCGGGCGCGCGCTCGAGGCTTTGCCCCCGCATCACCGCGCGATTATCATGTTGAGTGATCTCGAGGGTCTGTCGTACCGCGAGATCGCGGAAGTGCTGGGGATTCCCATGGGGACCGTCATGTCGCGTCTGCACAACGCGCGCAAGCGCCTGCGCGCAGCCCTCGGGCCGCTGCTCACCGTGCTCCTCGCGCTGCTGGCCGCCCTCGCCGCGCCCGCGGGGGCCGAGGGGCAGCAGGTCGTGAGCTTCGGCACTCGCGTCGTGCTCGCGAGCGACGCGGCGCCGCCGCCGCCGACGGCCGGCCGCGGCCAGGCGCTCGCCGAGCCCGACGAGCGCCTCGACAGCTTCCTGCCGAAGCTCCGGCAACTCTTCCGCTACACCTCGTACACGTCGCTCGAGCGCTACCGGGCCGAGGTGCCGATGGGCGCGACACAGCGCTGGCGGGTGCCGGGTGAGCGCCAGCTCTCGATCACGCCGGAGGCGTTCGCGAAGGGCGCGGTGAAGTTCCAGGTGCGGCTTTCGCGCGGCAGCCTCACAGAGGTCAACACGCACATCCAGGCCCAGACGGGCAATCCCGCGGTCATCGGCGGTCCGCGTCACGGCGACGGCGTCCTGATCATCATCGTCTGGCCGAACCCGAACCCCTGAGCGGAGGCGGCGTGAGCGAGGGCGAGGAACGGTACTTCCGGGAGCGGGCCCGCATCGAGCAGGGCCACGTGAAGTATCGCGAGAAGCTGCGCGAGGAAGGCAAGCTCTTCGTCCGCGACCGCCTGAAGCTGCTGCTCGACCCTGGCTCCGAGTTCCAGGAGGACTGGCTCTTCGCGCGCTCGCAGGAAGCCGACACGCCGGCGGACGGCGTGGTGACGGGCGTCGGCAGGGTCGGCGGGCGCACCGTCTGCGTCATGGCCAACGACTACACCGTGAAGGCGGGCTCCTGGGGCGAGAAGACGGTGCAGAAGATCGTGCGCATCCAGGAGAAGGCGGCGCGCCTGCAGGTGCCGCTTCTCTATCTCGTGGACGCGGCGGGCGGGCGCATCTCCGAGCAGATCCGGATCTTCCCCGGGCGCTTCCACGCCGGACGCATCTTCTACAACGAGGTGCAGCTCTCCGGGGTCGTCCCCCAGGTCTGCATCCTCTTCGGGCCCTCGCCCGCCGGCTCGGCGTACCTGCCGGCCCTCACGGACGTCGTCATCATGGTCGACGGGAAGGCCTCGCTCTACGTCGGGAGCCCCCGCATGGTCGAGATGGCGATCGGCGAGAAGACGACGCTCGAGGCGCTGGGTGGCGCGCGGATGCACTGCGAGGTCTCCGGCTGCGGCGACGTGCTCGCCGGCTCCGACGAGGAGGCGATCGAGCTCGCCAAGCAGTACCTCGCCTGCATGCCCTCGTCGTACCGGGAGCTGCCGCCCGTGCGGGAGGCCGCGGAGCCGAAGCCCGGGCGCGCCATCACGGAGATCGTCCCCTACGACCAGCGCAAGTACTTCGACATGTACGAGGTCATCGACCGCCTCGTGGACGCGGGCTCGTGGTTCGAGCTCAAGCGCCTCTTCGCCCGCGAGATCATCGTCGGGCTCGCGCGCCTCGGCGGCCGCGCGGTCGGGATCGTCGCGAACCAGCCGAAGGTGAAGGGCGGCGTCCTCTTCGTGGACTCCGCCGACAAGGCGGCGCGCTTCATCTGGCTCTGCAACGCGTTCAACATCCCGCTCGTCTACCTCGCGGACGTCTCCGGCTTCATGGTGGGGAGCAAGGTCGAGCGCGAGGGGATCATCCGGCACGGCGCGAAGATGATCTTCGCGACCTCGCAAGCGACCGTGCCCAAGATCTCGGTGATCGTCCGCAAGTGCTACGGCGCCGGGCTCTACGCGATGTGCGGGCCCGCCTTCGAGCCCGACGCGGTGCTGGCGCTCCCGCAGGGGCAGATCGCGATCATGGGGCCGGAGCCCGCGGTGAACGCCGTCTACTACAACAAGATCATGGAGCTGCCCGAGAGCGAGCGCGCGGCGTACGTGAAGCAGCGGCGCGACGAATACGCGCGCGACGTGGACATCCACAAGCTCGCCTCGGAGATGCTCGTGGACGACATCGTGCCGGGTGGGACGCTGCGCGACGAGCTGATCAAGCGCCTCGCGTTCGCGCAGAGCAAGGTCCAGGAGTTCCCGCAGCGCCGCAACGGCGTCTACCCCGTCTAGGGTTCCGTCCTCAGCCGCCGAAGCGTCGCCGGGCCTCCGCGAGCGCCTGCGCGATCGGCGCGGGCAGGCGCGCGCCGAACTGCCGGTAGAACTCGTCGAGCTCGCCGAGCGCCTGCAGCCACTCGGCGGCGTCGCAGCGGAGCGCCTGGCGCAACCGCTCGGCCGGGAGGTCGAGCCCGGCGGTGTCGAGCGCGCCGGCCGCGGGCACCCACCCGATCGGCGTCTCCTCCGCGCGCGCCGTCCCGCGGATGCGCTCGACCATCCATTTCAGCACGCGCATGTTCTCGGCGTAGCCCGGCCAGAGGAAGCGGCCGTCGGCGTCGCGGCGAAACCAGTTCACGCGGAAGATGCGCGGCGGCGTGGCCAGCTTCGGGCCCGTCGCGAGCCAGTGGCCGAAGTAGTCGGCCATGTTGTAGCCGCAGAACGGCAGCATCGCCATCGGGTCGCGGCGCACCACGCCGACCTTGCCCGTGATCGCCGCCGTCGTCTCCGTGGACATCGCCGAGCCGAGGAAGACGCCGTGGGTCCAGTCGAAGCTCTCGAAGACGAGCGGGATCACGCTCGAGCGCCGCGAGCCGAAGATGAGCCCGGAGATGGGCACGCCCTGCGGATCCTCCCAGTTGGGCGCGATCGACGGACACTGCCGGCAGAGCACGGTGAAGCGCGAGTTCGGATGGGCGGCGGGGCCGTCCCCGGGCTTCCAGGGCTTGCCCTGCCAGTCGCTGAGCCCCGCGGGCGCCTCGCCCGTGAGGCCTTCCCACCAGGGCTCGCCGGCCGGCGTCAGCGCGACGTTGGTGAAGATCGTGTTCGCCCGCACCATCGTCGCCCCGTTCGGATTGGTCGTCGGGCTCGTGTTCGGCGCCACGCCGAAGAAGCCGCGCTCCGGGTTGATCGCGCGGAGCTGGCCCTGCGCGTCCACCCACATCCAGGCGATGTCGTCGCCGAGCGTCCAGGCGCGCCACCCTGGCAGGTGCGAGACGACCATCGCCAGGTTGGTCTTGCCCGACGCGCTCGGCATCGCGCCGGCGAGATAGGTGACGCGCCCCTCGGGATCCTCGACGCCGATGATGAGCATGTGCTCGGCGAGCCAGCCCTCGCGGCGCGCCTGCGCGGAGGCGATGCGGAGCGCGTGGCACTTCTTGCCGAGGAGCGCGTTGCCGCCGTAGCCCGAGCCGACGCTCCAGATCAGCTTCTCCTCGGGAAAGTGGAGAATCAGCCGCCGCTTCGGCGAGAGATCGCCCAGCGAGTGGAGGCCCGCCACGAAGTCGCCGTCGCCGCGCAGGTGCTGGATCGCCGTCTGGCCCACGCGCGTCATGATGTGCATGCTCGCGACGACGTACGCGCTGTCGGTGACCATGAGCCCCACGCGGCTCATCGGCGAGCCCGTCGGGCCCATCAGGTAGGGGATCGCGTACATCGTGCGGCCGTGCATGCTGCCGCGGAAGAGCGCGCCGGCTTTCGCCTTGGCCTCGGCCGGCGCCATCCAGTTATTGGTGGGGCCCGCGTCCTCGCGCTCGCGCGTGCAAATGAAGGTGAGCTGCTCCGTGCGCGCGACGTCCTGGGGATGGCTCCGGTGCAGGTAGCAGTGCGGATAGGTGCGCGGGTTCAGCGACAGGAGCGTCCCGTCGCGCAGCATCGCCTCGACGAGCGCGTCGTATTCGGGCTGCGAGCCGTCGCACCAGACGACCGTGGAGGGCCGGGTGAGGGCCGACGCCTCGTCTACCCACTTCTCGGCCACGCTGGTCACGCTCATCGGCTCCTCTCTCGGCGTCGGGTACACGATGCGGGTCGCGCGCGTACGGCGTCGTCGCGATTGTCGCCGTTGGCCGGCGCCCGTGTCAACGGCGAGCCGCGTGCCCGTGCTAGCATCGCCGCGTGACGGGTCTCGTCCTGGCCATGCGGTACCTCACGATCGTGCCGGTGCCGGGCCGCGAGGCGCACGGGCTCGCGCCGCTCGGGCGCGCGGCGCCCTGGTTTCCCGTGGTCGGGCTCGCGCTGGGCGCCGCCCTGGTCGGCGTCGAGCGGCTGACCAGCGCCGTGTTCTCCCCGCTCCTCGCCGCGCTCCTCACCGTGACCGTCTGGAAGGTGCTGTCGGGCGGCCTCCACCTCGACGGGCTCGCCGACTGTCTCGACGGCCTCGCCGGCCGCGACGCCGCGCACCGGCTCGGCATCATGCGCGACAGCCGCCTCGGCGCCTTCGGCGCGATCGGGCTCATCCTCTTCCTGCTGCTCGAGATCGGAGCACTCGTCGAGCTGCCGGCCGACGTGCGCTGGCGCGCGCTCCTCGTCCTGCCCGCCGTCGGGCGCGCGACGCCGCCGCTCCTCGCGCGGTGCTTCGCGTCCGCCCGCGTCGAGGGGCAGGGCGCCACGTTCCGCGACGGCCTCCGCGCGGGCGCGGCGCCCCTCGGCCTGGCGCTGGCCGTCGCGCTCGCCGTCGCGGCGCTGGGCGTTGTCGGGCTGGCCCTCGCCGCGGTCTCGGTCGCCGCGGCGCTGGCGCTCGCAGCCTTCATGGCGGGAAAGCTCGCGGGGGTCACGGGCGACGTGCTCGGCGCGGCGATCGAGATCGCGGAGCTCACTGGGCTCCTCACGGTGGCGGCGTGGGCGCACGCGAGACCCTGATCTACCTCCTGCGTCACGGCGAGGTGGTGCTCGCCGAGACGAGGCGCTTCATCGGCCACCTCGACGTGCCGCTCTCCACGCGAGGCGAGCGGCAGAGTCGGGCGCAGGCCGCACGGCTCGCCGGCGCCACACTGACCGCCGTCGTCACGAGCGACCTCGAGCGCGCCCGCCGCACCGGGGAGATCGTCGGGGCGCCCCACGGGCTCGTGCCCGTCGTCGTGCCCTCACTGCGCGAGATGGCGATGGGCCGCTGGGACGGGCTCACGGCGGAGCAGATCCAGGAGCGCGAGCCCGCGGCGTTCGCGGACTGGATGGCGCGCGTCGGTGAGTTCCCGTTCCCGGAGGGGGAGAGCGTCGCCGACCTCCTGGCGCGCGCGTGGCCCGCGTTCGAGGCGATCGTCGCCGCGCACGAGGGCGAAGCGGTCGCCGTCGTGGCTCACGGCGGGACGAACCGCGCGCTGCTCTGCGCCGCGCTCGGGCTCCCGCTCGCGCGGCTGCTCGCGCTCGGCCAGGACTACGGAGCGCTCAGCGTGCTCGCGCGCATCGGCGCGCGCTGGGAGCTCCGGCGGCTCAACGAACACGCGGTGCTATAATCCGCGCGCGATCGGCCAAGACGCCGGGGGAGGACGTATGAGGCGATGGCATGGCTCGGCAATCGTGGCGCTTGCGCTCGTGCTCGCCGGCGGAGTCGGCGTCGCGGGCGCGCAGCAGCCGAAAATGGGCGGCGTGCTCCGCGCGGGGATGATCGGCGAGCCGCCCTCGCTCGACCTGCACTGGACGACCGCGGTGATCACCCAGCAGATCACCTGGCACGTCTACGAGACCCTCTACACCTACGACCGGAGCTTCACGCCGGCGCCGATGCTCGCCGAGGGCCACACGGTCGCCGATGGCGGCCGGCGCTACATGATCCGACTGCGCCGTGGCGTCCGCTTCCACAACGGCAAGGAGATGACGTCCGCGGACGTCGTCGCCTCGCTCAACCGCTGGGGGCGCATGGCGGGGACCGGCAAGGCCATCTTCAAGAACGTCGAGGCCGTGGAGGCGAAGGACCCGTACACGGTCGCCATCCACATGAAGTCGCCCTCGGGCGTGCTCCTCGCCGCGCTCGCGCGGCCGAACAACGGCGCCGCGATCTACCCGAAGGAGGTCTGCGACGCGGCCGCCGACGGGCAGCCGAGGGAGGTCATCGGCACGGGCCCCTTCCGCTTCGTCGAGCACAAGCCGGACCGCCATATCAGGCTGGCGCGCTTCAAGGACTACGCGGCTCGGACGGAGGCGCCCGACGGCTACGCCGGCCGGCGGACCGCGTTCGTGGACGAGATCCTCTTCATCCCGGTGCCCGACGTCGCGGTGCGGCTCGCCGGGGTCGAGACCGGGGATTACCACTTCGCGCAGCAGATCAAGCAGGACCAGTACGACCGCATCAGGACGATGCCGGGCGTGGCCCCGCGCATCGTCAAGCCGTACGGCTGGTCCACCGCCGTCCTGAACCAGAAGCAGGGGCCGATGACCGACAAGCGGCTGCGTCAGGCGCTCCAGGCCGCGCTCGACATGGAGCCGATCATGGCGGCGGGCTTCGGTCACAAGGACTTCTACCGGCTCGACCCCGGCCTCCTCTTTCCAGAGCAGCCAGCGTGGTGGACGAAGACCAGCGGTGAGCTCTACAACCAGAGGAGCCCCGCGAGGGCGCAGACGCTCCTCAAGGATGCTGGCTACGCCGGTCAGCCGATCCGCTGGATCACGACCCAGGAGTACCAGTGGATGTACAAGAACGCGCTCGTCGCCAAGCAGCAGCTCGAGGAGGCTGGCTTCAAGATCGACCTCCAGGTGGTGGACTGGGCGACGCTGGTCCAGCGCCGCAACAAATCCGAGCTGTGGGACGTGTTCTCGACGGGCTTCACGCTGACCCACGAGCCCGCGTTCACCACGGCGGTGGACTGCAACTGGCCCGGCTGGTGGTGCCTCGAGGAGAAGAACAAGCTCATGGAGGGGCTCGTGACCGAGCTCGACCCGAAGAAGCGGCGGGCGATGTGGGAGCGGGTCCAGGCCCTCTTCTACGAGGACGTCGGGCGCATCAAGTTCGGCGACTACTTCCAGCTCGACGTGACGCGCGCGGAGGTCAAAGGCTTCCAGGTGTCGCCCGAGCTGTTTCTGTGGAACGTCTGGCTCGATAAGTCGCCCGGGTGAAGACGTACCTCGCGCGCCGGTTGCTGGCGCTGATCCCCGTCGCGCTGGTCGTGGCGACGGTGGCGTTCGTGCTCATGCACCTGGCGCCCGGTGACCCCGCGTCGGTCATCGCGGGGCCGTACGCCTCGGCGGACGACGTGAAGCGGCTGCAGCACCAGCTGGGCCTCGATGCGCCGCTGCCGGCGCAGCTCGTCCGCTGGTACGCGCGGCTCCTCCGCGGCGACCTGGGCGACTCGATCTTCCTGCGGCGGCCCGTCCTCGAGGCGATCGCCGACCGGGTGGAGCCGACCCTGCTGCTCACGTCGCTCGCCACGCTCCTGGCGGTCGCGATCGGCGTTCCCGCGGGCATCGTCTCGGCGCGGCGCCCCAACTCGTCCGAGGATCAGGCCCTGATGCTGTTCGCCCTCCTCGGGATCTCGGTGCCGAATTTCCTCCTCGGCCTGCTGCTCATCCTGGTTTTCTCGGTCCAGCTCGGGTGGTTCCCCGTCGCCGGCTACTCGCCGCTCGAGCACGGCGCGCTGCAGACCCTGCGCTCGCTGCTGCTGCCCGCCGTGGCCCTCGGCGTGGTCCAGTCGGGGCTGATCGCGCGGATCACGCGCTCGGCCATGCTCGACGTGCTGCGGGAGCCGTTCATCCTCGCCGGGCGCGCCAAGGGGCTCGCCGAGCGCACGGTCGTCTGGAAGCATGCGCTCAAGAACGCGATGATCCCGACCGTCACGATCATCGGCGTCAGCTTCGCGGTTCTCCTCGGCGGCGCGATCGTCGTCGAGACGGTCTTCAACATCCCGGGGCTCGGGCGGCTCATCATCTCCGCGGTCCTGCGCCGCGACTACCCGGTGATCCAGGGCGTCGTCCTCTGTGTCGCCGCGGTCTACATGGTGATCAACCTCCTGGTGGACCTCTCGTACCTGGCGTTCGACCCGCGGGTGCGCTACCAGTGAGCGACGCGCGCCTGTCTCAGGCCACCCACGGCCCACGTCGGCCTCGCGGACCCCGGTAAGTGACCGGCGTGTCGCGGCCCGAGGCGCAGGCGCTCCCGGCGCTCGGCGCGCGCCCCGGCGGCGCCCGCCGCGTGCGGCCATGGGCCGTCCCGCTCGTGCGGCGGAGGATCGTGGTCGTGGGCGGCCTGCTCCTGGCCGGGGCGACCGCCGCGGGGGCGCTGGCGCCGGTGCTGGGCGGCGACCCCACTCGGATGGATGTCGCGGCGCGCCTCGCGGCGCCGAGCCGCGCCCACTGGCTCGGCACCGACGACGTCGGGCGCGACGTGTGGAGCCGGGTCGTGTACGGCGCGCGGCTCTCGCTCCTCGTGGGCGCGGCCGTCGTCGCCCTCGCGCTCGTCGCCGGCGTCCTCTGCGGGCTGCTCGCGGGCTACTACCGGCGGCTCGACAATGCGATCATGCGCGTGATGGACGGCCTCATGGCGTTTCCCGCGATCGTGCTGGCGATCGCGCTGATGGCCGTCCTGGGACCGAGCGTGCTGAACGTCGTCGTCGCGATCGGCGTCGTCTACACGCCGCGCGTGGCGCGCATCGTCCGCGCCTCCGTCCTCGTGATCCGGGAGACCGCGTACGTCGAGGCCGCCCGCGCGCTCGGCGCCTCCGACGGGGCGCTCCTCGCCCGCCACGTGCTGCCGAACTGCCTGTCGCCGGTCGTCGTCCAGGCGAGCTTCGTGTTCGCCGCCGCCGTGCTCACCGAGGCGGCGCTGTCGTTCCTCGGCGTCGGTGTCCCGCCCTACGTGCCCTCGTGGGGGAATATCCTCTCGGAGGGCCGGCTCTACATCCAGCAGGCCCCCTGGCTCGTGCTCTACCCGGGCGCCGCGATCATGCTCACCATCCTCGCCCTCAACCTGGTCGGCGACGGCCTCCGCGACGCGCTCGATCCGAAGGCGCGCGGCCTCGCCAGCGACAAGCAAGGAGCCGCCTGATGCCTCCACACCGGAACGCCTACCGCCCGACCGTCATGGGAACCCGCGGCGTCGTGGCCTCCGCCCACCCGCTCGCCTCCATGGCCGGGATCCGCATGCTGCTCGCCGGCGGCAACGCCGTGGACGCGGCCGTCGCCGTGGGCTCGACGCTGAACGTCGTCGAGCCATTCATGTCGGGCGCGGGTGGGATCGGCCTCATGCTGATCTCGCGCGGCCGCGAGCGGCACGTGCTCGACTTCATCGGCCGCGCGCCGAAGGCGGCGGACGCCCGGCGCTGCACCGATGACGAGCTCGCGGGCGGCCCAAAGTCGTGCGCGACGCCGGGCAACCTCGGCGGCTGGCTGGCCGCGCTCGAGCGCTTCGGCTCGATGGACCGCGCCGGGGTGCTCCGCCCCGCGATCGAGCTCGCCGAGAGCGGCGTGCCGCTGACGTTCAAGAACGTGGATTTCTTCGAGGCCGCACGCGCCACGCTCGGGCGCTCGCCGGAGGCGCAGCGCCTCTACCTCGCCAACGGCGGCCCGCGCGCGGGCGCCGTCGTGACCTACAAGGAGCTCGCGGCGACGCTTCGCCAGGTCGCGGAGGGCGGCAGCGAGGCCTTCTACCGGGGGCCGATCGCGAAGGCGATCGCCCGCGCCGTGACGGAGGCCGGGGGCTGGCTCGCCGAGGAGGACCTGGCGGCCTTCGCACCCGAGTGGCGCGAGCCCGTGACGATCCGGTACCGCGAGCACGACGTCTCCTCGGTGCCGCCGCCGTTCTCGGCC
>Ga0209156_10000335_pt1 | contig 39558 bp, 32 predicted proteins | sample GraSoiAngelo_124_FD_185881 | JGI IMG/M metagenome (GOLD analysis project Ga0209156, IMG submission 185881) | Grasslands soil microbial communities from the Angelo Coastal Reserve, California, USA - 14_0927_05_20cm (SPAdes) (version 2) | ecosystem: Environmental > Terrestrial > Soil > Grasslands... | reverse complement strand
AAGCCAACGCCTACTTTGCTGATGGTATTCAGGATGAAATTCTGACGCGCTTGTCCAAAATCGCAGATCTAAAAGTAATCTCGCGCACATCGACGCAGCATTACAAAAGCGCGCCGGAAAATCTGCCCGAGATCGCCAGGCAACTTGGCGTCGCCCACGTCCTGGAAGGCAGCGTGCAAAAGAGCGGCGAGGCCGTGCGCGTGAACGTGCAGCTTATCAAAGCAGTCAATGATTCCCATCTTTGGGCTGACACCTTTGATCGCAAACTGACCGATATCTTTTCGGTCGAGAGTGAGGTAGCCAAAGCCATCGCCGACCAGTTGCGAGCGCACCTTACTGGCCAGGAAGAGCAAGTCATCGCCGCGAAGCCGACGGACAATGTTGAAGCCTACGATGCCTATCTGCGCGGGCTGGCTTATACGCTGAAAACGGCCAACACACCCGCGAACGCCCTTGGCGCACAGAAATATCTCAGAGAAGCGGTGCGGTTGGACCCGAAGTTCGCCCTCGGTTGGGCGCTACTCTCATACGTGCAAGCACGCGGCTACATCACACTGACTCTTCAACCAACAGTGGCTCTGCGTGAAGAGGCACGGCAGGCAGCCGAAACCGCAGTCACTCTTCAGCCTAACCTTGGCGAGGCCCTGATGGCGAAGGGCCATTATCACTACGCCTGCCTGAAGGATTACGACACCGCGGTGCATTACTTTGAGCAAGCACGTCTGCTTCTGCCCAATAGCAGCCAGATTCCTGCCTCGCTGGCCTATGTCGCACGGAGGCGAGGCCAGTGGGACCGGAGCGAGAGTTACTTCAACGAAGCCGAGCGGCTCGACCCGCGCAACGTCAACCTACTCAGCCAGCATGCGATTTCCTATATCTGTCTTCGGCGTTTCCCGGAAGCGTTGCGGAAGCTTGATCAGGTTCTCGATATCACACCGGACGACCTCGATACCCTCGTGTACAAGGCCGCTATTTTACAAGCCGAGGGCGATCTGCCGCACGCTGCGGCGCTGCTCGCTCCGCTGCATCCGAACGCCGACGACACCCCCGCGTTGGAAACACAGGTTTACCAGGCGATCCTGGAGCGACGCCCTGCACAAATCATTCCTCGGCTAAAGGAAATACTTGCCAAGCCTGATCCAGCGTTGGGTTATAACAATGGCGAACTGCGCTTTTGGTTAGGCTGGGCGCAAGAAGTCGCCGGTGATCACGCTGCCGCCCAGGAAAGCTGGCGGCAGGCGCGCAGCGAACTGGACCTTTTTCTCAAAGAACAGCCGGAAAATGATATCCTGATTGGCGATCTCGCGCTGACCAATATGGTTCTCGGTGACAAAGCCGCTGGGTTGGCTCTGTCAGAGCGGAACATGGCCGCGAACCCGATCGAGAAAGACGCGGTGCTTGGTCCCGCTCCGATCGAGATCTTCGCCCGGGTTGCGGCGGGCATCGGGGAGCCCGACCGCGCCATCGCCGCTTTACAGAAATTACTCTCGACACCGTACAATAGCCCGCTGGCTGAAAACGTGCCGCTCACTCCCGCGCTGCTCCGGCTCGATCCCATGTTCGATCCGCTCCGGAACGATCCGCGCTTCCAAAAACTCGCCGCGTCGCCCGCGACCAACAATACAAAGCGGTAGGATTCGAACCTACGACCAATCGGTTAATCCCGACTGCGTCGGGACTCTACGACTGAGCTACGCCTTGACGCTTAGCAGATATTCTCGAATCAGACGGGCAGATTTCCAGTTCTTAATTTCGCGCTCGCGGCGCATGGCGCTTGCGCGATCGGGATGCTGTTCCGACCAGACTAAAGTCCAAGGCCCGTTTTTCCTTGTGAATTTTCCATTACTCTTGTCGGTTCGATTATGACTGGTGACTCGGTTCCTGAGATTCTCGGTGTGGCCGACATAGAAGTGACCCTGCGGATTTTGGAGAATATAAACGCAAAACATTTGAAATGGCTCCAGCGGTAGGATTCGAACCTACGACCAATCGGTTAACAGCCGACCGCTCTACCACTGAGCTACGCTGGATTACATTTTTGGCCGAACGGCGGGCATACAGTTTGCCAAGAGAATCACGGGCGGCAAGTCGTTTCCAAATCTGCAAAATTGATCTAGTTGCGGGGGCGGGATTTGAACCCGCGGTCCGGCAGCTGCCGGATTATGAGCTGTCTCGATGCAAACCAGTGGTCGTAAAGAAAGCTTTCCCTCGTCCTTGCCCTTTCAGCCGGTTCTCTATTTTCCTCGCATCAGTCAGCGACAACTCCTCACTTTGCCAAGCAATTGCCCATGGACCGCGTCCCTGTGTCCAACGTGATTGGCCGGTGTTATGTTGTTCGACTCTACGCGCTGCATCGTTGGATAAGCCGATGTAGAATTTTCCCTCGCGATTTTGGATAACGTAAACGCGATAACGCACCGCTGATTAGCAGAAATTTGGTTGCGGGGGCGGGATTTGAACCCGCGGCCTTCAGGTTATGAGCCTGACGAGCTACCAGGCTGCTCCACCCCGCGCGCCTAAAATAGTTCGGGATCGCTCCTGTGCAAATCGAAAAACTAATTCTACGAAACAGAAACGGCCGCTTTCGAGCCGCTCTACGAATGATCTCTATCCGCCTTAGGCTGGAGCGAGGAACCAAGAAAAACTTGCTTTGAACAAGACTCTGGGAACCGTTCCAGTCGAACGGCGGTCTTCGGTAGGGTATCAAATGGTCATCCGGGCATTCTTTGAACGACTTTTCACCAGCGAGTTTGCCCGGCGCGCATTGCTTGCATTTCTCGTCGTCGCGCTTTTCCTCGCCGGAGTTCAGCTACGCCGCTGGATTGGAGAAAGCACGAGGCACGTGCGTTATCAGCACGACATCGTCAACGCTTTTTACTGGGGCAGCGAAACCCTGAAAGAAGCGCGTCGCTTATCGCCTAACGAAAGTGCGGCTAATTCATTCACAGGATTCTGCCGCGGCTACTTCGCACTTTATGATCGGGTCAAGGGTAAGGCCTATGAGAAGGATTACGGTCTCGACTATCCGCCTCTCCGACTTCTGGTCATGGCGATCTGGGCGAAGGAGGTGCGTAATCAATTTCCCGGAGTCGATGACGGGCATCCAAAGCTGGTCAACCCGTTATTGAAGATCAATCTGTTATGCGAACTGCTTTCCGCTGTGGCAATTTTTTTCCTGGTGCGTCTGTGCGTGCAGCGATGCTCACGAACAACGCGGCCATCCTTGCTTCCTGGTTTGCCGTTAAGAGATCGCGCTTCGATCTGCGGCCTCGCTGCGGCGAGCGTGGCATGGCTTGAACCCTCCATGATTCTTGACGCGCACGGCTGGCCGCAGTGGGATGTATGGATCCTGCCGTTTTATCTCTTCGCTGCGCTCGCAGCGCTCAAGAAACGCTGGTTCGTGTGCGGTTGTCTGTTGGCCGCAGGCGCAATGTTTAAGGGGCAACTGTTATTCGTGACGCCGTTCTTTATTCTTTGGCCATTATGGCAAAAAAGATGGAACTACGCGCTGTCTGTACTCACGGGATTCACGGCCACTGCGGCTGTAATCGCGTCACCATGGCTTCTACGCACGCCGGCGGCCTGGCTCGCACTTGCTGCTGTCACCGGTGCTAGCTGGTCATTCATTCTGCAACGCAAGTTGCCACATCAAATTGCCTGGATCAGCGGGATTACCGGATGCGCTGTGTTTGTGATTGGCGCCTTCGCTGGCGGAAGCTTCGCGTGGTTGCAAGTCGGTTTTCTGTACGGCAGCGAGCATTATCCCTACCTTGTCATCAGTTCGTGTTACAACCTTCCATCACTTCTCTCCCAGCTAGGCTGGTCATTGAAGGATCCATTCTGTTCGGTCCATTTTGGATCTCTGCATTTCCATCTCACACTGCAATGGACGTTGCGGCTGCTCTACCTTGCCGCACTCACGGTATGCGCGTACGGGGCTGCGCAGCAGGTTCGCGATCGCGACCCTCGCGTGTTGATTGCGATCACCGCTCCGTGGCTACTGATGTTTGCGCTGCTGGGACAGATGCATGAGCGCTACTTCGTCTGGGGTGCGGTAGTTAGTGCCGTCGCCTTGGGAGTCAGTTTCAGATTGAGCATCATTCATTTCATTATCTCCGCGGCGAGCACGGCAATGATTGTGCATGTGATGCTGATCGATAAGAAGCTCGAAGCAACGCTCTGGGCGATTGACCTGCTCAAGCACATCCGACCTTATGCGTCCGTTTTGGTTCTGGCCTGCGTGGCTGTTTACGTACGGAACACATTACGGATGCCAGTCTTCGAACGTCGAGCACCTCGCCCAGCAGCGTCACCTTCGCTCTCGCTGGGACCGGAGCCCGAGGAAGCCTGAGTTGCACGCAACTCCGGAGTGCAATTCGGCCGTTTAGCTGCGCTAACGCTGTAGCCACGACCCTGTGGGCCGTTTGCCTAGTGGGAGTAGTAGCGCAAAGATCGACCGGCCACAGGCCCGTGGCTACAATACTTGTGAAATCGCGCTAACCCATTCGGCTGAGCATAAATCGATGCACCTGCCGAACATGTCCGAGAGATCAAGATGCGGCGGGCTTATTGGCGTGCTAGCCGGCGGAACAAGAACACGCCAAGGATGATGAAAAGAACATTGGGAAACCAGACGAGCAGTTCCGGATGCGCATGCGGATTTCCACGCAGCGTATCGCCGATGATGACAAAGAGAAAGTAGGTCGTAGCTACGATCAAACCCATGGCGAACCCGATTGAGGTCTCCCGGCGATGCGCTGTGACGCCAAGCGGGACTCCGATTATTGCGAACGCAACACACGCAAACGGAAATGAAAACCGTTTATTGATTTCGGTACGGCTGGCACTGCGTTCGCGTTTGTCCTCGCTTTTCAATTGCTCCAGCAATTGTTCGATGGACAACGCAGATCGGCTCGGTCGCTTTTTCTCTTTGTTGTAAAGTTCCTCGAGGCTGATAGGCAATGTGCCTTCGACCATATTGATTCCGTCGCGTATCTTTCGCAGGTTGGTCGGGTCTTTCGGGTCGCGCTCCTGGTAGCGCGCCTGGTAAAGGTGCATAAGAATTTGCTTGTTCGCCAAGTCGGCTTCAAGCATGCCGGTGCGCGCGTAAGTCACCTTCACCGGCATGGAGTTCTGGCTCAGCTCAAATACGGTGATGTTCTCGAGCTTGTTGCCCTCTTTTTTCCCAACATAGATTTTGCGCCCGGGAAACTGATCGATCACCTGATCGCTGCCAAAGAGCGCCATTGGATTGCGCGTGGCGAGATCGAAAATGGTGCTTCGCAATTTTTCCTGCGCGGCGGGCGCGACCTGCACATTGAGCCAGAGACACATCACAGTGCACACCAGCGCGACGCCCCAAAGCGAAAGGCACACACGTGGAACACTGACACCGTTTGCGCGCAGCGCGATCAATTCGTTGTCCGCGGAAAGCCGCCCGAACACGAGCAGAATCGCCGTCAACAATCCCCAGGGAATCGTGAAGATGAGTGAGAATGGCAATACGTATGCGATGAAAGTAATCAAGTATTCCATCGGCACATCGTGATTCACCAGCAATGGAAGAAGCTTGCGGAAAATATTTCCAACCACGAGCACAAGGCTCAGCACCGCGATGGCGAATAACACGTTCACAATTAGCTCACGACTAACAAATCGATCGATCAACTTCATCTTCTGCCGCAGAAGTTAGCACAAATCGATAGGCGCGCCGCGCTGCAGCGCTGGAGAGTCCAACAGCCCGTTCCTACAAAAATCTGGGTAATTTGCTAACATCACAGACGATGGTGCCGGCAACGCGCAGGCTGCGCTCCGCCTCTCCCTTGAACAAGGGAGAGGGTAGGGTGAGGGTTCCAATGCGTCGTGAGCAAGTCGAAATCGCAAATCCCCTCACCTCCCGCCTGCGCGTTACTACGGCGTGGCAGGCAAGCCTCTCCCGTTTTGCAAAGGGGCGACGCGAATCCGCTGCAATCCAATCTTACTCGATTGCGCAAGCGCCGCCGTTACTTTGCTACGGGTATTTTCTTCGTTATCGCTTTTTACGTAACAAATTGCGCAACCGTTTCACACCACGACTTTTCCGAGCCAGTTACTGCATGGCAGATTAGAAGCGGTCAGCTCATGTATCGCGCACCAAACACAACGCTCGTTGGTGAGGCGCTTGTGCGCTTTTCTAAAACCGGCGACTTCGAATTAACCGTCTCGAAAGGCCCTGGAATCACGCTGCTTTCACTGCGGCAGGATGCGACCTTCGCCGAAGTTAAAGGAGGATTGGCCCGCCAAGGATGGTCTGGATCGTTAGCACAAGCTCCACCCCAATTGCGCGGGTGGCTCGGGTTGCGAGATCAATTCCTTCAGGTGCCGGACCGAAAGACCCTGCGATACACGGCCGGCAACGAGACTTTTGTATTCCGATTCTGATTAACGCGAGCGTTTAAGCCAGTGACCGTGAATCCCTGGCTGTTACTCCTCGCGTGCGATACGGGTCGACAAGGCTGGCATGTTTTTAGCGCCACAGGCGCTATTTCACTTTCAGCCTGGGGCAACGCCCCAGTAATTGATTAGGCCGTAAACAAGCGTTGAAAGCGCGATTCAATCGGCGACTCATCCTTCAGTCGCAGACGTAGCGTTCGTCGAAATCCACTCCGTGCTTGCGCAACAACTCACAATATTCCTCTTCGAATGTACGCGTGCAATGGTGTTCTTGCTGCTTGTTTATGTATTCCAACACGGAGCTGAGCTGACTTGGCTCACCGGAAACGCGCCGTACCCGCGCTGCCAGAAAAAGCCGCGATACCGAAAATCAAGCGCTTTGATCCATTTTGACGACACTTTCTTTATCTGTTCGATGAATTGAGCTGGGAAAGTGTTCGTGGCAGCGTTGCCACAATGTGGACGTGATCTGCAACACCGCCGACGCGGACAAATTCGGCGCCGAGATCGCGGCAGATTGTCGCCAGATAAGCGTGCACGCGCGGCCGTACGTCTGAATCGAGCCAAGGCTCGCGATTTCTGGTGCTAAAGATGACGTGGAGAATGACTTTGCTTAACGACTGAGGGCATGCTGCGAATGATGGATCGAACCTAGCTGAAAGTGAATCGCGCTTTCAGCGCTCGTCTCTCTGGGATCCTGCAAATCCTGGGGCGTTGCCCCAGGCTAAGGATGAATGCTGCGCCTTTGGCGCTAAACACATACACACAGAGAAGCTGTCTTCATGATGACAAACGGTGTCAGGCGTTGTAAAGCCGCCGCGATTACAGAACACTACCGCCGTTCATGCGCATTAGTGATTTCCTCGCCCAAACCATAACCCAGCGACGCGCGCTGGTGTGGAGCAGCGTGGCTTTGCTGACCGTTGCCTGCATCGCAATTCTGGTTACGTCGCTGCAACTTGATTCTGAAATCTTCAACGTTTTACCCGGCAAGTTTTCGTCGGTGCAAGGTCTAAAGATTTACGATCGCGATTTTGAGCAGACGCGGGAGCTGACGTTTGCGCTCCAGTGCGACCCGAAGGACGTGGATAAACTGGACGAGTTCGCGCCGGTGTTTGCGGAAAGATTGCGACAGCAGCCCTGGTGCACGCGCGTGCTCGCCGGTTCGCCAATGTCCGCCCCTGATGGAATCCGCGATCTTCAAGTAATCGCGGTATCCCTGCTTCTTAATCTCGAGCCAAACGCCTTCCGCGAGACCATAGCGGTCCTGCAACCGGAGAAAATTCGCGATCGCCTTCATCGCTTGCGCGAACAGATCGAAGCAGGCTCACCGCGCCCAGAGTTCGAGCTTTCCTTTGATCCCCTCGGTCTGATCGCGCCGGCGCTGAAGCCTTTTGCAGAGAGCACGATCATTGAGCAGGAGCAACCGCTCACATCGACAGATCGCACGATGCGCGTTTTCCTGGTGGTGACGAATCAGCAGTCCATCAGTGCCTTCGAATGCCAGCGTTTAATGCGCGAAGTAAACAAGTTTCGCGCAATCGCCGCCGAGGGATGGAATCCCAAATCGCATTCGGGATTACAGGTCCTCGTGACCGGTCGCTCGGCCTTTGCATCGGAAATTTCGCTGAGCATGCGCTACGACGTCGTGGCGACGTTGCTGGGTTCGGTCATCCTGGTAGGCACAATTTTCTTTGTTGGTTTTCGCCGATGGCTTCCGCTACTGGGCATGGCTCTTTGCCTGCTCCTCTCTTGCCTGGTTGCTCTAACTCTCGGGCAACTTCTTTTCGGGCGACTCAGCATGATCAGCGTCGGTTTTTGCGCGATTCTCGTCGGTCTTGGAGTCGACTTCTCGATTCTCACTATCGGACGTTATCACCAGGCGCGCTCAGATGGAGAACCGCATCGGCAAGCAATCGCAACATCGATAGCAAAACTTGGACGCGCGATTTTTTTCGGTGCACTCACCACAGCAGTCGGTTTTCTTGCCCTGGTGCTAAGTGGTTCCATGGCTTTCTCACAGTTGGGCGTGCTAATTGCCATCGGCATTTTCGTCGCCGGACTCTTTATGTGTTCGATTTTGTTTTTGTTTGTTCGCGAGCGACAGGCAATTCCTCATGATTGGCTTTTCGAGGGCGTAAGAAAGTATGTGCGCTGGATCGTGCGAAAGCCCGTGCCGATGCTGCTTTTTTCAACTGTGCTTTTGTTAGTCCTGACTGCGATCGGCTTTTCGCCAAATCCGCCGCTTCATTTCGAGACCAACACTCGTTCGCTGCAACCCAGGAACATTCGCGCAAGTCAGGCGCTGGAGGCAATCATGCATGAAATGCCAGTACGCTGGGAGCCGGTATTGGCGATTGTGCGCTCGGCGAATCCGCAGGAGCTGCACGATTACTGGCAGAAAATTGTCGCCCATTGGCGAGGACTCCAGGCAGCAGGAAAGATCAAGGGCTTCTCCACTCCGGCTGCGCTTTGTCTTTCTCCAGATTGGATGGAGACAAATCGGCGACAGTTGAGCGCGATCAATTTCCTAGCAGCACGCGAGACACTAGACCAAACTCTCGATGCTGAAGGATTCAGCCGCGATTCGTTCGCGCCAGCGTTCACCCTGCTTGACGACTTAAAGCGCCTGACCGATCCCAACGTTCCCCTGCCGAACTGGCGCGATCAGCTGCCAAAATCATCCAGCTGGTGGTTCCTGGTTGATCGCTACTTTGGTCACGATCCCGCGTTGACTACGGGGTTCGTTACAACTAACCAACCGATCTCAGCCCACGCCCAAAGCAAAGACCTGGAACGCGACCTGCAAGTACCCGAGGTGCCGATGATTCTCTCGGGGTGGAGTTATGCGCTCGCCGATTTGCTGCCATGGTCGCATCACCAACTCCTGCTCGTCAGCGCCCTGATGGCGATCTTCGACATCTCGTTGCTGGCTCTTTTGTACCGGGATTTTCGTTTGTGGACGATCCAGTTGATCACACTGGCGTTCGGGATTGGAGCAATGATCGCTTCGATGAAGTTGCTGCATATCAATTTGAATCTTCTTAATGTGCTCTCGTTCCGCCTTGTACTAGCAATCGGCGTGGACTACGGGATATATGTTGTATTGGTCTGGCAAAAGACGCGGGAGATTGAGCATGACGTTGCCGGCGTGCTGAAGCCCGTCTTACTCGCTGGTTTGACGGCAGTGAGCGGGTTCGGCTCGCTCACCCTTGCACGGAACCCAGCGCTTACTAGTCTTGGTATTGCGTGTGCCATCGGGATTTTCTGGAGCTTGATGGCTACGATTTTCTTTGCGCTCCCCGCAATGGCGGCCAACCGGCCAAAAACCTAATTCGGGAAGCGCGCGGACGGTCATGCCTCTGCAAAAGCTTTCCGGTCAATGAAACGCTGCTAGACTGGAAGCAAAATGCGCTTGCGCGGGTTACTGTGGTTTAACGCAGTATTTTCCATCATGCCTGTTGCGCTTTGGGCGAGCGCAGTCGTCGAAGGACGCGTAGAACTTCCGAAATCACATACGGCTCCGGTCCAGGCAAAACGCTACGAGATCGTCACCAAAGGCGGCGTACTTTCCACGCAACCTCCCCTCGCGGTAGTTTACCTCGACGGTGCTTTCCCGAACCTAGCTTCGCTGCCGACGAAACAGGTCGCGCAAAAAGATTTGACGTTCGTTCCAGCACTGCTCCCAGTCCCGGCTGGAACCAAGGTTGAATTCCCGAATCTCGACGACACTTATCACAACATCTTTTCCTATTCGCCTGCCAAACGGTTCGACCTCGGCCGTTATCGCGCCGAGGAACGTCCTATTCCGACACAAATTTTCGATAAACCGGGTCTGGTCACATTACGGTGCGATATTCACGAACATATGCGCGGGCTGATCCTGGTTTTGAATACTCCGTATTTTGTGATGACAGATACGGACGGACACTTTCGATTAAGCGGACTTCCTGCAGGTCGTTACACGCTTAAGGCTTGGATCGATAGCAGGACCACGCGGGATAAACCCGTAGAACTGAAAAACGGCCAGACGCTGCACGTTGATTTCCCATGAGATCGGCGGTTCAAGCCAGAGACGAAGGTGTAGCAAGCTTTCGAACCCGGCTGTTCACCGCCATAATGGTCATCGTCGCAACGCTGACTGCTTTTGGTTTCTACCTCGCACAGCGCAAAGTCACAGCCGACGCGGAACGAAATTTACAGGAGAATTTCCAAGCGGAGCTTTCCTCGCTGCATAAACTCGAAGAATTACGCCACGCAGCGTTGGCGGAGCGCTGTGATGTGCTTGCGGCCAAGCCACGGATCCATGCGGCCATGGAAGACAATGCAATCGACCTTTTGTATCCCAGTGCAAAAGACGAACTGCGCGACCTAATGGAAGGCGACGAACCGCCGCCCGAGCTGGCGGCGCAATCGTTGCACGCGAAATTTTATCGTTTTCTCGACAGCACAGGCGCGGTCATCAAGCCGCCAAATCCGTACGACGTGGGTGAACTGGATGCGAAAACGGAAACGCAACTGGCCTTGAGCAGGTTGCCCGACACGCAACAAATCGGTTACATCCGGAAAAATACCGAAACCGGCGGAGGAACTATCGACGAAGTGATAGCTGTGCCGATCTTCTCGAGCTACACGGGCGACGTGATTTCGGCGCTCGTGATCGGGTTCAAACCGCTTGAGCTTGAAGAGAAAAACGCTGAGGTGGGAATGAGAAGTGGCGTCTGGGCTAATGGACAATTGTATTTGCCCTCGCTTCCGAAATCTGCACAAGCATCGCTCAACGAAAAGATAGCCAGTGCGGTCGCAAATTCTGATCGCGAGCAAGACAACTTTCGCGTCAATGTCGACGGCGCGCCTCAGCTCTTATTTTACAAGCGGCTTAATTCTGGATCGCTCTTTCCAGCAGCTTACGAGATTTGCGTTTATCCGCTGGCCCATTCGATGGCTCAGTTGCATCGCCTCCGCTGGCAGATTGGCGGCGCAGGCGCGTTGCTCTTGTTAGGCGGTTTCGTCGCAAGCCACGCAGTTGCGCTCAGGTTCTCGGCCCCAGTAAAGAAACTTGCGCTGGATTCAGAGCAAAATCGTGCGCAACGAAAACGCGCTGAAGCCGCGCTTGCTTCAACGACGCAGGAGTTGGAAAGGTCGGCCCGATATTCTGCCGATGCCTCCCATCAGTTAAAGAGCCCGGTCACGGTTCTTCGCATCGGCTTGGAAACATTGCTGACGCGCGAAGGTTTTAAGCCGGAAGTTTATGAGGAGCTATCCGCCCTTCTCCATCAAACGCATCGTTTGACTGGCGTGATCGACGATTTGCTTCTTTTGTCGCGCATGGATGCTGGACATCTTCAAATTGCGTCCACACCGGTAAATCTGAGTCAGCTGGTTGATGAGTGGCTTGACGATCTTAGCGCGCTTCCAGATTCGCCTGATGTGAAAATCGAGAAGGAATTTACCGCCGGCTTATTTGTGGCCGGAGAAGAACGGTACACCTCCCTCATTGTGCAGAATCTCCTTGAGAACGCACGCAAGTACAATCGGCCCGGTGGGCTGATTCGAGTCAGCGCGTCCCGCGGCTGCGGGAGCAGGAACGTTGTGCTGAAGATTGGGAACACAGGCCGCACCATTCCGCCCGGTGAAAACATCTTCGAGCGCTTTCATCATCGCTCGACTCCCTCCCCCGCGTCGGGTCACGGGATCGGTTTAAATTTGGCGCGCGAGCTCGCCAGACTGCACGGTGGCGATTTATGCCTGATTCGCTCGGAAAACGATTGGACTGAATTTGAAGTGCGCTTTCCTGCTTCGGACGGGGTTAATGCAGTTGCATGAAGCTGCGCGTCCTTAGCCTGTGCGCCTTTGCCTGCACGGCGTGCGCATTCGATATCGATGATTTTTTCGACCGGCTCGATACCGCGCTTACGATTTCAGCATTTCACGATAATTTGCGGGCGCGATTGAGCGGCACTCTCGATTTGGAATTTTACAATTTCGAACAGCCGCCGGCCGGCCTCATCATTAGCGATGTTGATAATCTCTTTAATCCGCGACTTACGCTTTTTCTCGACGCCCAAATCGGATCGCAGATTTATTTCTTTGCACAATCGCGGCTCGATCGCGGCTTTGATCCTAGCGATAACGGCGCTCAAATTCGGCTCGACGAATACGCGCTGCGTGCCACGCCTTGGGATGATGGTCGTTTCACGGCGCAAATCGGTAAGTTCGCCACGGTCGTCGGCAATTGGGTTCCGCGGCATCTCTCCTGGGAAAATCCATTCATCAACGCGCCGCTAGTTTATGAAAACGTCACGTCAATTAGGGACAAATCCGCCCCGGTTTCAGTGTTCGATTTCATCTACGGACCCTACTACTACGAAAAGTACGCGTTCAACCCGGTGATCTGGGGACCCAGTTATGCTAGTGGCATCTCTCTGTCCGGCCGGCTGGATCGATTTGATTACGCGGTGGAAATGAAGAATGCGTCGCTGTCGTCGCGTCCGGAATCGTGGAGGGTTACAGAGAGCGGATTTGAGCCTCCGACTTTCAGCACGCGCGTCGGTTTCCGGCCTAACGAGGCGTGGAATTTTGGTTTCTCAGCGAGCGAGGGTCCATACTTTCGGCGCGAGGCTCAGTCTACGCTGCCGCCGGGGCGCGATATCGGCGATTACAAGGAATTCGTTCTCGGGCAGGACGCCAGCTTTGCCTGGCGACATCTACAAGTGTGGGTTGAGTTTTATGAAGCGCGCTTTCAAGTGCCCCGAGTGGGAGACGCTGACACCTTTGCTTACTACATTGAAGCGAAATACAAGTTTACGCCGCAGTTCTTTGGTGCGATTCGCTGGAATCAGCAACTCTTCGGCGACGTTAGTAATGGCTACGGACAAAGCACTCGCTGGAGTCCAGACCTTGCCCGAATCGATATCGCTGTAGCCTATCGTTTCACATCACACACGCAGTTGAAATTGCAGTATGATTACCAACATGAGACGACGGCACCTGGTGATGACAATCATCTGCTGGCTGCGCAATTTACGGTGCGTTTCTAATCATCCACTCAGCTTTAAGAATCCATGCATATCGTGGTAGTTGAAGACGACGTTGCATTAGCACGGCAAATTGCATCAGCACTGACGGAAGCCGGGCACGACCCAGTCGTCGTCCACGACGGTGAAAAAGCTCTGGATAAAATAAAGGCCGCGCCGTTCGATTTGATTGTGCTGGATATTATTCTGCCCGGAATGGACGGCTTTGAAGTCCTCCGGCATCTGCGTGCGCAACGTCTCGTCAGTCGTGTGCTGATGTTGACGGCGCGCGGCGAAGTGAAAGATCGTGTTACCGGGCTACGACTCGGCGCGGATGATTACTTGCCAAAGCCATTTGCAATGGGGGAATTGGTGGCACGCGTAAATGCTCTGGGACGACGCTACCCGGAAGAACCTGTACTTAAGCTTCGTGTTGCTGATTTGACGCTCGATCTGGCAAGCCATGAGGTGCATCGCGGCTTGCGCCATATTCATTTGTCGGCGCGCGAGCTAATGCTCTTAAAGGTACTTATGCGGGAACCGGGTCGTGTGTTCACGCGTACTGAGTTATGCGAACGGGTATGGGAACACCCGCACGAATATGACACCAAGCTGGTGGAGGTTTTCATCGGACGCCTGAGAAGAAAAATCAGCGATCCTCCGCTGATTCACACCGTTCGGCACGTGGGCTATACCATCGATTCGCGCGACCGCCGTTGAGAGATCGCGAACACTCTCCTTACACCGCGTCTCTGTAGCCACGATGCTACCTGCGACGACGAAGCCGGACGCAGGCGGGTGCCGCCGTGCTCCCACGGGTAACAACGCCGGAGCGCCTCGACAGAGCGAGGCGGCTACAACGTAATGAGATGGCTTCCGGGAAAAGTAACAACGGCGTTACTTTTCCGATGCGGCTACTCAACATGGATCGGTGCGATTCTCCTTACACTAAAACAATCACCAAACCTATGAAAACAACTTATCTTTATATCAAAACTGCTCTGTTCCTGTTTGCAGTAGCAGTCCTAACGGCCGTGCCTGCGCGCGCGGATACCTATTCAAATACAAACTTCCAGTCTGATATACCCGGTGTTGCGCCGCACACCGATCCAAATCTTGTCAATCCCTGGGGCATGGCGGCCTCGTCATCTGGCACGATTTGGGTGAGCGACAACGGCACCGGTGTTTCCACCCTTTACCATCAGGATGGCACAGCGGTTTCGCTGGTCGTAGCGATTCCAGCGAAACATCCCCGCCAAGGAGCCAATCCCACGGGTATTGTATTTAATAGTACTCCCTTCTTCCAGGTAACGAAAAATGGAAACTCGGCGCCCGCCTTTTTCATTTTCGTCAGTGAAGATGGAACAGTCTCCGGCTGGAACCCGACTCTGGACCAGACCAACGCCATTGTAGCTGTTGGAGGCAGTGAGGATAATATCTATAAGGGTCTGACTATAGGCATGGCCAATGGCCATAATTTTCTTTACGCCACCAACTTTCATCGCGGCCGAGTGGACGTATTTGACGAAAATTTCCACAGGGTAGCCATGAGCGGCTTTGTCGATCCAAATCTTCCGGCAGGTTACGCGCCGTTCGGCATTGGGAATATCAATGGCGAAATTTTTGTCACCTATGCCAAGCAGGATGATGCAAAGGAGGATGATGTTGCTGGTCCTCACCATGGTTTCGTCAATGTGTTCGATACCAGCGGCAATTTGCTCAGGCGGCTAATCTCACGCGGCAAGCTCAATTCCCCATGGGGCCTTGCTCTGGTGGAAGGCAAACTCTGGGTTGGCAATTTCGGGGACGGCCTCATCAACAATTACGATCCGGTGACCGGCGCGTTTATCGAAACGCTGATGCGCGCCGATGGAACGCCGCTCCAAATCGATGGCCTCTGGGCTCTTCTACCTCTGGGAGACGGAGTCTTTTTCACCGCTGGAATCGCAGACGAAGAACACGGTCTCTTTGGCATCATTACTGAGGACTAGAATCGACGATAACAATAGGTCAACGAGCGCGCGCATCATGAGTCCGGCACCGAGGAGGACTCGTGCCGTAACAATGGCGTGCGCTCGCCATTTCCGCGCAGACCTGGTCGCGCCGAAGTTCTCGTTGCCAGCGTAGCCTGCTAGCAGCCTTTGGCCCTACTTTGCCTTCTTGTTCCCACTAAGTTGACTCTATTGGGATCCGAAAGAGGCAAAGAACCTAGCGGAGAAAAATCCTTCGCCTGATGCAGAGGTTTTTAATTTAGATATATTTGCAACGACCGCGCGAAATCGGCCAGCTAAGTGTCACCTGATTTTTATGTAAGGCTTCACCTGACTTGCGCCCTCCTTCCGGGACCTAACTGCCAGGTATTGGCATCTTCCCGCGTCGTTGCAGCAAAGGGCCAGATCAGTATTTCGGAAACTTGGTTCCGTCATTACCGTAGAAACGAGATAGGAGCTTGGAAGGCGTGTTTCCTTCCCGCGCGGTTGCAAAAAGGCCGCGCGTCAGGAAACACGAGGGGATGATAAGTGTTTATGGAATACCTAGTGCGTGCGACCTATGACGCTCTCTTGCACCGGGTGATTCTCTTCGGCGGACAAGACAACAACGGATATTTCAATGATGCTTGGGAACTCATTCCCTAAAGCTTCGTCTGCTTCGGATCCGATTGGCGAAATGCTAGCCCAGTTTGCGCTTGGTTAAGCAAGATAATGACTCTATCATCACGGCTGCTTTTCCTCGCACAATTTTTGGAAAGCAGGATCGGCGCGCAAGGGGTCCCAGAGCGGATCGAGATTAAGAATAGCCGGCGTGATTGGCGCGGGGCTATAAATCCAACCACCATAGGGCGTGTGTAACAAGCGCGTGAGAGCTGAGATCGCACGGCTATTCTCGCCAATGATCATCTCGACTAGCGCCAGGTTCTCTTCGAACCCGGGTCCGGACAGTCGATCTTTGCTACTCGGCACCAGCGTGATTGCACGCTGCGCTTCGTTGAGGGCTGAGCCCTTCTCGTCGAGTATGGCATAAACCACGGCCAGTGCTGCCGCAACGAAGGCGTTGTCTGGTTGATCCTTGCTCAACGGCTCAAGCGTGTTGCGCGCCTGTTCAGCGGCAGCTTTTGCTGATGCGGTGTCGCCGGCTACGCGATTGAGCAACGCTAGCCCGCCTTGCTTGATGCCCTTGTCCATCCCGGAAGAAAAATGGAGTCGAGCTTGTCGGAGTTGCACAAAGCGGATGGCCTCGATTTGATTTCGTTCAAGTCTCAATTGGGCCAGCTTGATCCGAACAGCCACGTCCGAATTCGTTTGTGCGTTTACCTGGGCCAGTAATTTAGCGGCTTCTGGCAGGTTACCTTCGGCCTGGTAGATACTGGCTTTTAACGCCATTAAAGATAACTCATTAGGAAGGATATCCAGTGCCCGATCGTAGAGCTTGAGAGCTGTGGGGAATTGCCGGAGCGCGTCGTAAGTCCATGCCACTTCAGTGAGTAACGCCGTGTTCAGCGGATCGAGAGCGAGGCCCCGTTCCCAGTAGACAACACTTTCATCCCAAAGTCCCTCGCGTCGGGCAACTGCGCCAAGGGCGTATGAGACCTCGCCGTTATCTGGCAACATTTTGCTGACGTGCTCGAAGGTGGTCTTGGCCAGATCGTAATCGCGCTGCACCCAATATTGATAATAACCCACGAAGAGCAAGGTTTCGGGCGAGTTCGGCTGCAATTTCTGCGCATTTTCTAAGGCTATTTTGGCTGCATCGCGGCGAGCGGCAGTCGTGTCGTTACGGTTAAAGTAAAGAAGCGCATTCGCACCAGAAAGCCGCGCCCAAGCGATGGCAAACTTCGGGTCAAGCTGCACCGCCCGTTCATAAAGACCGATGGCTTTCAGCAAGGCATCGCTCGAGTAGTTGCTACGTGCTTCAAAAACTAACCCGCGCAAATAGGCATCGTAAGCTTCGGGATTGTTTGTGGGCTTGGCAGCCAAGGCTTGCTCCTCACGACCGGTCAGCTTCGCTTGCAACGATTCTGCGATTCTTTTGGCGATCTCGCTCTCGACGCTAAAGATGTCATTCAACTTTCGATCATAGGTCTCGGCCCAGAGCTGAGAGTCCGTTTGGACATTAACTAACTGAACATTGACTCGAACCTGATCCGCCGCTTTCTGGACGCTACCCTCAAGAATGTGCGCCACACGGAGCTGCTTCGCGATCTCCGCAAGATTGCCGCGTTTGCTTTGATACCGTTGTGTGGAATTGCGCGAAATGACTTTCAAATCAGCAATCCTGGCGAGGCGCGTCCGGATTTCCTCTTCAATACCATCTGCAAAATAGGCGTTATCTGGATCGCTGCTCAGATTCTCAAACGGCAGCACGGCAACGCTTTTTTCGAGGATTTCTGGCATTGTCGCAGGCGCTGATTGTGAAGCGGTCACAGCTTTGGGCCACGGATGCCGCAGCCAGTAAGCGCCGATTGCAAGCGCACTGATGATTAAACCCAAAGCAGCGAGCAGCCAGACTCGACGCTTGTTCGCACCGGAAATGGTCGCGATAGTGGACTCCGGAGCCTTCTTAATCGCGCCTCCTTTTATGTCAAAAGCCCAGGCGAGCACGAGCGCCACTGGGAAACCGAGCGCAATTGCAGTGATGAGAAGCGGCAAAATCCACTCCGGCGCGTGGTAAGCCGGGATGACCGTCGCGCTAATCTGGACGACGAGCCAGGCAACTACTGCATAGCCTACCGCGACGCGATAGACCTTCCGTTGTTTCAACTCACGGAAGAAGGAGCTCATCTAAATCCCCTCGCATACGTAGTGTCCGAGTATGCAACGCACGACGTGGGGCCGCAAATGGGGCTACGTCAAATTCTCTACCCGTTCACATTGCGATGTGATTCGCGTTTATGACGCGGCTGACAATTTGATTGAGATGCCCGAGTAAAAAGGTCGGGGCAAAGAGTAGTAAGCTTGCGGCGAATTGCCTCGACAAGCTCGCGAGATTTTTCCGGAACTCTCCGGATATGAAAACAAGCGTTCCACCAGTTCTAATTTCATTTTCACTTGTCTGCTTTGCTCTTATCCAAAACACACAGGCGTTAAATCTGCCACCGGATGGAGGCTATCCCGATGGCAACACGGCAGAAGGGCAGGCCGCGCTTTTTAGCCTCACCACCAGCGTTGCGAACACAGCGGTCGGTTGGCTTTCGCTCAACACCCTCGACAGCGGCAAATTCAACACGGCGATTGGCGCAGGCACTCTCATCGGTAACACTGCAAACCAAAATACAGCCACTGGCGCTGGTGCGCTCTTCAACACTTTTATCGGCGGCAACAATACGGCCAATGGAGCATTTGCGCTTTTTAACAACTTACAAGGTGGCGACAACACGGCCATCGGTATTGGTGCACTCTCTAACAACACTACCGGCAGCAACAATGTTGCATTGGGCAGCGGCGCCGGCGCCAGTGCGACAACCGGTTCAAATAACGTCTATGTTGGCGCAGGGATGCAGGGTGTGGCTGGCGAAAGCGACGCCTGTTACGTCAAGAGCATCTTTGGCCAGACTTCTGCCACCGGAATCCCGGTCCTCATTAACTCAAACAACAAGTTGGGAACCACCATGTCCTCAAAGCGCTTTAAGAAAGAGATCAGACCGATGGACAAAGCGAGCGAATCACTCCTGGCGCTAAAGCCAGTCACCTTCCGTTACAAGGAAGAAATTGATCCGACAGGCACTACGCAGTTCGGACTTGTGGCCGAACAGGTAGAAAAGGTGCATCCCGACCTGGTAGTGCGCGACGCGGAAAGAAAACCCTACAGCGTGCGCTACGACCAGGTGAACGCGATGTTGCTCAATGAATGCCTCAAAGCGCACAGCAAAATGGAGGAACAGGAAGCGACCATCGACCACCTAAAGCAGGAGTTGCAAGCGACGGCCGCGCATCAGCAAAAGCAGATTAAAGCACTTACTGCGGGCCTGCAGAAATTGAGCGCAGAGCTTGAACAACGAAGCCCGCACCGCAAACGGTTCTAAACAACACTAAAGCAGCTAGGTCGCTGCGCTTTGGTTGTTCAGCTCTAACTTCATTACATCAAGCAGGCAAAGCCGGTTTCACGGTCCGACCAAGCTCCAACCGGCTGGAAGGGATGGGCCTAATGCCGCACTAACGAAAATGTTGTTAAAAAGATACCAGATAGCTGTCTGACGAGTGGCCGGATTATAAACGACATAGTCCGGATGCCCGTCCCCGTTGAAGTCGGCGGTAGCCACTAACGCCCACCCACTGGGGATGGTCGGACCAAACGCGCCTCTGATGAATGTCGATCCTGATAGGTACCAAATCGCTGTTTGGTGATTACTGACATTGAACAACACATAATCTCTATGGCCGTTGCCATCAAAATCTGCTACACCCACCAGGCTCCAGTTGACCGGAAGAGTTGGCCCGAAGGCGCCACGAACATAAAGGTTGTTATTCAGATACCAGATCGCCGTTTGGTTACTGGTCGAATTGAACAGTACATAATCCGGAAAACCGTCGCCGTTAAAGTCGGCTGTTTGCCTCAATTCCCAGCCATCAGGAAGGGTTGACCCAAACGCGGTTGAGACGCGCGTTGGCCCTGACATATACCAAATCGCTGTTTGATCGGTGCCGGGATTGAACAGTGCGTAATCCGGATGCGCGTTTCGATTGAAATCCGCGACACCATCCAGGCTCCAGCCGGCTCTAATGCTTGGCCCGAGAGCGCCGGTGATAAAAACATTATTGTTGAGATACCATATCGCTGTTTGAAGGGTGCTGCCGTTTCGAAGCACGTAGTCCGGGTGACCGTCACTGTTAAAATCACCCAGGGTAGCCCAGGTCTCTGTCAGCACGTCGTCACCGATACCCGCCGCAGCTTCACTTGGGTCTGCAGGCTGGGGCGCGGTTTGCAAGTCCGTCTGCGTTTGTTCTGTTGTCCCACCGGGTTGCAGCGCGTTGCTGGAAACCGTGTTTTGCTCCGGCAAATTCATGTTACTGGCGAGCGCAGAGAGTCCGAGTGCAACGCTACTCGCGAAAATGATTGAACCCGCTCTCAAAAAGCCCGGCCGTTGCATGCGTTTGCCTGTTATCGAACTTGTCTTTCTGATCATAATTTTAACCCCTTCAACACATGAGGTTCGCATCAGCGTCGATCGCTGCTCGTATTGATTTTCGGCGAAATACGCCGACGGGCTCACAATGCCAAATGTTCGTACAATGTCGTCGTGTCGCCGCTCCGGCCGAAGCTTGGAGCAAATTTCGAATCCCCAAACCGTTCTTTATTCGCAGGTGTTGGTGCGCTATCCAACAATACCGAAAGCGATGATAACAGAGCCATCGGTGCTGACGCCCTGTTTTTCAACATCAGCGGCGACAACAATGCAGCGTTGGGACGTTCGGCCGGTGTGAGCACGCAGTTCGCCGTAGCAGCGAGTCCGTCCGGTGACAGAATTGAAATGGGCAAGAGTGCACACAAACGGCCTTGAATAGTCAGTAAAAGCAGCCGCGTCCCTGCGCCATTTGAGCGGCTCAACAAACTGGCAAAATTTCTTCGAAATTCCTCGGATAGGAAACCAAGCATTCCATCAACTCTAATTACAATTGCACTCGTCTGCTTTGGGCTCTTACCAAACAGGCAGGCGATAAGTCCGCCCCGGATGGAGGCCACGCTGGAGGCAACACAGCGGAGGGACAGAATGCGCTCATCAGACTTACGAGCGGCACCTACAACACTGCAGTTGGTGTGTTTTCGCTGGAAAGTTTAACAGGTGGCAACTTCAACACGGCCATTGGCGCTGGGACCCTTTTTGCCAATACCGCAGACAGCAATACTGCCACGGGCGCCGGGGCGCTTTTAAGCAACACCACTGGCGTGAACAACACGGCCACTGGTGAAAGTGCGCTCTTTTCTAACACCACTGGCTCCAGCAATACAGCTAACGGTGTTTCCGCGCTCCAAACCAACACCGCCGGCGGGAGCAACTGTTGTTCACGTTCGCACCAAAGCTGCCGATACAGACGATTTTCTCAAAGCACACCGCCAAATTGAGGAGCAAGGAACGATGATTGCACAGCAGCAAAAACAAATTGAAGCGCTCACCGCGGGCTTGCAAAATGTGAGCGCACAGCTCGAAATGGGAAAGACTGCCCCGCAAACAGTCCTCAACAATGAGTGAACCAGCCGGGGTGCCCCGACAACTCTTCAAATTCGATGGGTAAAAGCCGTGCCATTTCCGCCGCATTAAGAATTCGCACCCGGCGCGGCAGTGCCAGGTTCTAGATGGAAGAAATAATTTGTGTCAATAGTGAGGACCGACCCCTATTGACTATGAGGAGTGGCTATAGCTTGGTCAGGATACTACGGGCAACATAATTTAAGACCATGAGCAGCCGGCGACTTCGAAAACTAGTAACGTTCACTTTTTCTCATCGTGCCCGGCATGTCGTTGGTGCTGTTTATTTTGGCGCGAGCGAGTCGACGATTTTTTCGAAGCACGGATCTTTCCGCAGTGGATCCCAAAACGGCAGTAGTTTCAGTTGGCCATAGCTGACAGTGCTCGGGGAACGGACGGCGATTGCAAGCTGTTCGCACGCGAGATTTTTCTCGCCAACCCATGCAGCGATCATTGCCAAATACTTGATCATAAGTGGACCGTTGATTGCATCTTTCTCCACTGGAAGAAGCTCGACCGCGCGTCGTCCTTCGCGTAGCGCTTCTTCTTTGCGACCGAGGCCGGCATCGATCAAACCAAGCACGCACAGCGGCGGGCCGTAATTTGGTTGAGCCTCAACCGCTTTCTCCTGCTCCACGCGTGCAAGGGTGAATGCCGCTCGCGCCGATTCGTGATCATTCGTCATGCGAGCAATAACGCCCTCCATTAGCGGGCGATTTGAGTGAACTGCATAGTCGGTCAAAGGAATTTCACCGAACGCGTTTAAGGCATCTGTTGCCGCAGCAACGTCGCGCTCGGCCAGCGCACAACTCAACCAATCATTAGCGATGTTCGGCAAGGCAGCGGGATTCCTCACCCGAATTGAATCGATTGTTTGATGCAGGGATCGCGTATCGGCTTTCCAGTGAAATTCCACGGCTGCGCGGGCTACTTTCGTATCCACATCGTCCGGCGCGATGGATAGCGCGCGATCTAACACGGATTTTTCTTCATCGTAGCGCCGGAGAACTCCATAACTGATCGCAGTCTGCTGGAGCGTAAAAAAGTCGCGCGGGTCGAGATCAATCGCACGCTCCAGGTTCCGCGTCGATTCTTCCCAACGCCCCTGACGCCTCTCGATATAACCCTTCAAGGCAAATAGGCGGGGAGAATTGGGCAGGGTCTCGCTCGCCGCGGCGAGTTCAGCCAAAGCTCCTTCATAATCGAGGTATCCTCTATAAAGATTTTCTGCGCGTGCCAGGTGTGTATCTCCAGCGTCAGGCCGGAGGCGAAACGCCGCCTGGATCGCAGTTTCCGCTAGCGCCAGCCGTGCAGGGCTATGGTCGAAGCCAAAAAAGTAAAGTAGGTCATGAGTGTAGGCTAGCTGGCAATAGGCTTGGAAAAAGGAAGGATCACGGACGACAGCCTGACTCAGCAGATCGGCGGCTTGGAGCAGGTCTTCCCTAGCCCTGCTGCTAAATAGGGTCAAAAGAAGGTCTCTCGCCCGCAGGTAAAAATCGTAGGCCACAAAATCCGAGGTCGGTGGTTCTTCAATGGCGGCTTTCTCGACAGCCGAGACCTTGGCTTCAAGGTGAGCTGCGACTTCTTTTGCAATCTCGCTTTGGGTTAGAAACACGTTAGCTAAATCCTGATCGTATTCTTCCGCCCAAACTTGATTGTCGGTGCGAGTATCTATTAACTGGGCCTTCAAATAAATCCTGCCCGCCTCCCAGCGGACGCTTCCCCTTAGCACATGAGAGACGTTCAGTGCCCGCCCGATTTGCCGGGTGTTACGTGCGCCACGATATGCCATGACGCTGGCGCGGCTAATTACTCTGAGCTCGGCCACCCGGCCTAGCTTGGTCAAGATGCCGTCTTGGATAACATCGGCCAAAAAAGCGCTCTCCTTGGTTTGGCTCAGATTTTCAAAGGGCAGTACCGCTATTACAATATTCGCTGGGCGGCGAAGCAACCCATTTTCCCAAGTCATTATCCCGATGACTATTCCGAAAGCCAACAACAGCACAGCCATTCCCGCAACAGCCGGATTGCGGCGCGACCAACGGCTTATGCGCACTGGAATCGAAACCGATCGTGCGATGATGGGGCGATCTGCCAGCCAGCGTTCAAGGTCTTCGGCCAGGTCCCCGGCCGAGCAATAACGCGCGTTCGGTTCGCGCTCCAGACATTTTGCGCAAATGATTTCCAGATCGCGGTCGAGCGCTGGCGCGAGAGAGCGCAGTTTTGGCGCCGGCTTTTCGGCAGCTTGTTGGATAACAGCGAGCGCGTTGTCACCCAGGAAAGGTGGCCGGCCCGTCAAAAGATCGAACAAAATTGCCCCGAGGCTGTAAACATCTGTGCTCGGCCTCAAACCCTGTGTTGAGCCCTCGGCTTGTTCGGGTGCAACATAACCCGGTGTGCCAAAAATCGTCAGGGTACGGGTAAGATCGCTCGCCGTATCGAGCCATTTGGCCAATCCGAAATCGCTCACCAGTGGTTCGCCACGCCCATCAAGCAAAATGTTTCCCGGTTTTAGATCACGATGAAGAATTCCTTGAGCGTGCGCGTACTGGACAGCGCGCGCGACCTTCGCCATCAGCTCCACGCTGCGGAATGGTTCGCTGCGTAAATAAGGTGCGGCATCGCGCAAGCTGCCACCTGCGGCGAATTTCATACTGAAGAACGGGAGCCCGTCCTCATCCTCACCAACTTCGTAAATAGGGAGGATGTTCGGATGATCCAGGCTCGCCGCGGCTAGTGCTTCGCGCCGAAAGCGAATCAGCGTTTCCCGCGAATCCTCGTACCCTAAAATCCGTTTCAACGCGACGATACGCCGCGAATGCCGTTGGCGGGCGCGATAAATAACTCCCATGCCGCCATGCCCGATCTGGTCGAGCATTTGATAATTGCCAATACGCCGATCGGGATCGCGCACATCGATCTCAGCGAGCACATCTTCCAGCGTTTCATTATTGGAAGTATCGGCTCCAAAACCTCGATGGAGCAGACAATTCAGACAAAGGCCGCGTCCAACGCGTGATCTTGATCCACATTCTGCGCACGGGATCGGCTCCGCTCGGAGCGGTGCCCAAACAGGCGTGCCTGCGGGGTTCATGGTGACGTCGAAAAAGTTAAAACGGACGCGATGCATTCGGCATCGTTCCCCACACCTCCTCTATGTCCTTCTACGGAAGCTACCGAGCGAAGTTCATTACGAAGTTGAAAATCGTCGGAAACGCTCGTCCCGGATGTTGGTGAAGAAGGCTCGCCTTCGCGCGGCAGTTCCGCCTCAACCCCCAATTGCAATCTTTGCCAGGCAGTTACTGCGAACCAATTCGTGCTCGGATCTGCCGGACGAAGATTAATACATGTGAAGAGATAATAAGTGGCACCAGAAACGTCGGGAGAAGACTGAGCGGAAGTTCACGCAGCGCGTGCATCGACTGCCAGTCTTGTAAGCCAAACCGGAGCGCGCTCGCGACGACAAAAACAATGTCGATAAGGCCTAACGTGTTCCAGCTAAGCAAAAACGTCTTCGCAAATTGAGTGGGGCGCATAGCGCTAACCACAGCTACCGCCAGGACACCAATTCCGATGTCGCCCCAGCCCGCTGGTGTTGCGAACGCGCAAGGTAATTGGCCGCTCTGACAAAGCACCAGAAAATACGCGCCAGCAAATAACCGTGTTAGGTGAAGTAACACCAGCCAACGGAGATCGATATTAAACATACACGCCCTGATTGTCCTGACTTTCCAACACCCCAGAAGGACGAGCGCGGTCAATGTCCATACTGTCGCGGCCACGGCTAATGCGCTTGCATTCTGAAACCAGCCGGCCAGTCCTACCGCAAAGCATAGCCAGGCAAGAAGAACCAGGATGACGACCCTGTTCGGATTCTCCTTCATAACCGTACGCAGCTGAGGCGTCGTTTAGGATAACATTTCAGTCACCGCGGCTTCACAGTGGATCTCTGTCGTATCGAGAAACGGAATCCCGTTGTATTCTGAATCACGCAGAATCAGGGGTAATTCGGTGCCAGCGAGAATCACACCGTCGATCTGGCTGTTTGCTTTCATGCGATCAACGATTGCTAGCAAACCAGCGCGCGTCTCGGGCAAAAACTTCCCGGAGACCAGCTCCTTGAAGTATTTATCGTGGATATAGTCCTGATCCTTGGCGTCGGGCAAGAGAAGTTCGATTCCCACTCGCGAGAAGACCTTCGGATAGAAAGTTGCCTGCATCGTGTAACGCGTCCCGAACAAGGCGAGCCGCTTCAACTTCCGCGTTTTGGCTGCCGCGCAAGTCGCTTCGACGATACTGATCAACGGGATCGTCGACTGGGACGCAACTTCATCGAAAACAATATGCGGCGTGTTCGCTGAAATCAGGCCAAAGGTTGCACCAGCCTGCGCGAGTCTGCCGATTTCCTCGAGCAAATACTCAGCCATACCGGCGAGATTGTTTGCGTCCATGAAATCGAGTCCTTTCTTCATGTTAATGCTGTTGATGATGAACTGCGGATAACTGCCATCCGCCGTCCGCTCCCGGTAAAGCGCGATGATTCTCCCGTAATAATCGATTGTGCTTTCAGGGCCGAGGCCGCCAATGATTCCGAGAGTCCTCATTTGTTAACCACGAATGGACACGAATAAACACGAGTTCAGAAAATGACGAAATCCAAATGACGAATGTCGAAGGAATGACTAAATGCCCAATGCCGAACAGACACCACCCCTTCATTCTAGCTTCGTCATTAATTCGTCGTTCGACATTCCAGCTTTGGCATTTAATAACTCGTGTTCATTAGTGATTAGATGAAAAATAGATCGGCGTTGCATTTTGTCTTCATCATCGGCATCGCAAATTTCTTCGCCGATTTCACCTATGAAGGTGCGCGCGGAATTATCGGTCCGTTTCTTGGCTCGTTAGGCGCGAGCGCGGCGATTGTCGGGTTGGTTGCGGGCGTCGGCGAACTAATGGGCTATGGGTTACGATCGGTCTCAGGATATTTCGCGGACAAATCGCATCGACATTGGGCATTTGCCTTCCTGGGGTACACGATCAACATGCTCGCAGTCCCGGCGCTAGCGCTTACCGGACAATGGCCGCTCGCAGCCAGTCTCGTGGTTTCGGAACGTATCGGTCGAGGCATTCGCAAACCAACTGTAGAAGCGATGCTTTCGTACGCCGGCAGATCAATTGGCGCCGGCTGGGTATTTGGACTGAATGAAGCACTCGATCAGGCAGGCGCGACGATCGGGCCGTTACTTATGGCGCTAATTCTTTATTTTAATGGCGGGTATCGAACCGGTTTTGCCACGCTCCTCATTCCAGCTTTGCTTTGCCTCGGAACTTTGGTCCTGGCACGGCTTCTTCATCCGCGGCCGCACGAATTGGAAAAAGGCGCTGGGCATACCCTCACGACACCTAATCTGACGCAAGCTTACTGGATTTATCTCGCCGCGGGTGGGTTGCTTGCCGCTGGGTTCGCCGATTTCGCATTGATCGGTTTTCACTTTCAAAAGGCGAACGTGGTGCGGGGAAACGTGATTCCCGTGTTTTATGCAGTTGCAATGGCAGCCAGCGCTCTTGCTTCCATTCCACTGGGCCGGTTATTTGACAGACTTGGTCCGAATGTGTCGTTGTTCGCGTTTTTGATTTCGGCCGCGGCTGCGCCATTTGTTTTTCTAGGCATATCGGGCTTCGCATTGATCGGAATGATTTTTTGGGGAGTTGGAATGAGCGCGCAGGGTTCGCTGTTTCAAGCGATGCTTACCGGCGTTATTCCACCACACAAACGAAGCACGGCGTTTGGCTTGTTTGATACGGGATACGGAGTTGCATGGTTTTTAGGAAGCGCAGCGATGGGCTTGCTATACGAGACATCGATCCTGGCTGTGGTACTGTTCTCAGTCATTCTTCAACTTGCTGCTATTCCCGTTCTTTTTATCGCGAACAAGAAGCGCTAGCGTTTCCCCGTGGATCCCTACGCCAAACCGAAGGAACGAAAGATCGGTGCGCAGCGACCGAAGATTACCCACTTGCCAAGTTCCGCAGAACGCCGGACGCGAAGAGAACGCCATGCAGAGAAAGAAGCCGTGGCAGCTGAGCGGCGCGCAATCAAAAAGGCGGCGCGTCGCCACCTGAAACAGCAGTTGCTCGAAGAATTGGAAGAGAGCAAATGACGAAGCCAGAACCAGCGAATCCTTCGCATTGCGATTTGTGATTCGGCGGGAGGGATTACAGTTCATCCCATGCGTCCGATGAATTTGTCATCACTCGTCTGCTCACTATTCGCAGTAGCTCCGGTTGTCGTCCTCGCACAAACGCCACCCCAACGTAACCCGGATGTTTCAAACAAAGCGCTGATCACAAAGTCAACGCCCGGTATAAGCAACGACGCTTTTGAAAATCAGAGTGCGAACGCAACTGACACGCTTCGCAAGATGGCGAACGATTATTACGCCTGGCGGAACGAGAATTATCCAGTCCGCAGTAGCGAAGCCGGACTTCATACCTGGGACGACCGGCTGACCGATTATTCGCCGGCGAAAATCGCAGAGCGCACGCAACATGTTCATTCGCTGCTGGAGAAGGTGCGCGCAATGAAGACAGACAATTGGCCGAAGAACGATCGCATCGACTGGATCCTGTTCCGAGCCCAATTGGAGAATATCGATTTTGGAGATCGCATTCTGAAATTCGAGCGGACAAATCCGCAGGTCTACATCCGCGAATGCACGGACGGAATCTTTTCCCTGCTGAAAAAGGAATACGACACGCCGAGAAAACGCGCGCTTGCTGCCACTGCCCGTCTCAAAGAAATGCCTGCACTGTTGAAGCAAGCCCTGGCTAATTTGCAAGGACCGGTAAAACTTTACGCGAAGCTTGCGATCCAATCGGCGCGCTCAATCGATCCGCTCTTAAACAAAAGCTTAATGGCGCTGGATGTCGGGCTCGCGCCTAACGAGCACGATGACTTGATCAAAGCGCGCGACGCCGCCCTTACCGCGGTGCACAGCTACGCCGATGAGCTGGAGAAGCGCTTGCCGAAGATGGTCGATTTCGTGCCGATGGGCGAAGCAAACTATAACTATTATCTCAAGCACGTTTTGCTTCTGCCGCTCGACGCCATACAGGTAGAGATGATTGGGCGAGCAGAGCTGGCGCGTTATCGCGCCCTCGAAGCGCTCTTGCCTGATCCCAAATTAGCCGATCCAGATCCGAAACGGGCTGCTGACATTCCGCCCGATCAGAAATCTTTCCTGAAAGCGTACGAAGGCCGAGAGGCAGAAATGATTAGTTTCTTGAAGGAACACAATCTGGTATCCCTGCCGGACTATCTCGGGCCGTTTCAAATTCGACAATTGCCCGAAGCTTTTAAGCCGACCAGCCCTGGCGGTTTCATGAATCCTCCCGGTGTTTACGACAAGGACCCAACCGGATTCTTTTTCATTCCCACCTATGATCCGGAATCGAAGAATTTTTATATTCGCGCGGCGATTGAAGATCCACGACCCATTCTTGGGCACGAAGGCATTCCCGGACATTTTCTTCAACTCTCAATCGCCAATCATTTAAGCGACGAGATCCGCCGCCAGCACGACGACTCCGTGTTCATCGAAGGCTGGGCGCTTTACGGCGAAGAGATGTTGATGCGGACCGGTGCCTATCCGAATAACTCACCGGCACAGGGACAAATCCTGCGTCTGTCCCGCTATCGCGCAGCTCGCATTGGAGTTGATGTGAATCTGCACACCGGCCGATGGAGTTTTGAGCAAGCCGTCAAATATTTCATGGACGCAGGCGGATTGGATCGTGAGGCAGCGGAGGGCGAAGCAGCAGGAGCAGCTTCCAGCCCAACGCAGAAGATCAGCTACATCACCGGCAAATGGCAGATCATGAATCTGCTCGGCCGTTACAAAGATAAGCAAGGCGATAACTTCCGGCTTGGTCAATTCCATGACGACCTGATCAAGAACGGAAGCCTGCCGGTATCCGTGGTCGAATGGATCCTGCTCGATGATTCGACCGCGCTACAGCAAGCGACAAAATAAGAGCAGATAGCTTTCAAGACCTTTCGGGTCTTGACATGCAAAAGCCGGTAGGCGCAAGATCGTGAACCTAACGACTCGCGCCTTATGAATCCCAACGCCGCGAAGGACCTCATTGTTCGAAACGCGTTCCTCTGTGCTGCGGCCGTAGTCATTACGAGCTGCGGCACTGCGACTTTCAGTAAGACTGGAAGCGACGCGCAAATCGAAAGCCTGCGGAATTTTGAACTCGCATTCATCGACGAGTTCGCCGTACCTGGCAAACGCTTCAATGCTGCCGCGTTCGACACCAAATTAAACCAAGGCAATGCGAAATTTCAGCAGGCCATCAGCGATGAAAAATTCACTGCGCGCCGCCCAGTGCTAGTCGATCTTAAAGGACAATTCGATGCGGATGCCGCGCATCTGCGAAGCAAAGCAAGCCGCGGCAAAGTCACTCCGGCGCTGGCAAGCGAGATGAAAAAGGATGTTAACAAGATCTACGATCATGCCCTCGGCCGGTAAAACTAAGCGCAAGAAATCTTCCAGGAAGAGATCAGAACTCGACTCAGCGCTCGATCAGGTCACTGATGAATCGGTCGCGGCTTCGATGAAAGAATTTCAGGATTTACTCGCGCAAGCGAAAGGCGACACGAGCGAGCTAATCCGCCAAAACGCCCAGGAACTTGAAGAGCGCCTGGTTCTTTTGAAGCAGAAAAAGATCGATAAGGAAGACTTCAATTTCTTCGTAGAAAATCAAAAACGCGATCTCCGAGTTTTCGTCGACAGCCAGCCAGCGCAGTCGCAGGAACGCGCTGAGAAGTTAACCCTCCATATTCTCGAGATAGCTGCGACGAAGATTGTGCCGGTGTTGATCATGATCTAGTTGCAGCCGTCAGGAGGAGGAGCACAGCCATCTTGGCTGTGAGGCTGGCGGGCATCCTGGCTGCCAAAGAGAAGCAGTAAACCAGGCGAGACGCCCGATTGCCCCACAGGCAAGATGCCTGTGCTACGCAGTTTTCAGCGGCGACGATTCATGATTTGGCCAAGGCGATCGTGCGGCAGCGCTTCGACCCGATGATTGTCGCGTCCGGTCATAGAGTTGTTATCAACTAACGCGTTCACGGCCGCTTCTTCAGTCGCCTGAACGACTCCGGCAAAAATCGGATCCATCAGATCATTGGGAACTGTTTGCACTTGATGTGTAACTTGATCCGGATTGACGACGTTCGGATTCGCTGTTGAAAACGCGATGAACAAATCACCGGAGCCGTTCCCGGAAATTGTTCCGGTCCGAGCGAGCCCGAGCGACACCCGGCGCGCGAGCCGCTTCAGCTGGTTTGGCAGTAGCGGTGCGTCAGTTGCAACTACAGCGATGCACGAGCCGCTTTCTTGTTTATAGACGTCACCGGGAATTTCTTTGCCGACCGGGACGCCAGCTATCGTGAGTTGTGGGCGTCGACCGAAATTTGCCTGTAGAAACACGCCGACGATAAAACTTTGCGGTGAACTGTTTTTGTCGGCGCCTTCTGGACGAATCTCGACTTTACGCGAGGCGGTCCCGTTTCCACCTTTGAACTCGTAACAGATCATTCCTGTTCCGCCGCCCACGCTCCCCTCCTCTAGCGCGCCGCCATGCGCGCTGTCGAGAGCATGCCAGACATCCGCCGGCTTCACGTGAAAACCATTGATGTCGTTAAGCCAGCCGTCCCATGTCTCGGCAACTACAGGCAGACTCCACCAGTAGCCGGTCTTGTCTGCTGCACCGTGATTAATCCGCCAGGCGATGACTGCGTCGCGCGCCACTCCAACGCTATGTGTGTTTGTGATGACAATCGGCCCTTCGAGAAATCCGCTCTCATCAACCCACGCTGTGCCAGTCATTTCGCCGTTGCCATTTAAGCTAAAGAATCCGGCGTAAACCGGATCATTCAACGAAGCGTGCCCGCGCGGAAGGATCGCAGTAACACCGGTGCGCACCGGCCCTTTACCGACCTTAAGTTTTCCTTCGCCGCTGATCAACGTTGTGTAGCCGACTTCAACACCAGGGACGTCGGTGATCGCATTGAACTTTCCAGGGGTTCCTTCAAACGGAATTCCCAGATCGCGAGCGCGAACGATCTTGCTTACGATGGCTGGTCTCGGTGGCGGAGATTTCTGCGGCTCACGTGCTGAAGAATCGAGCACGATTGCGAGCACGAGCAGGAGCACAACGGGGGTTAAGCTTTTCGATTTCATTTTCGATCCATCAACTATCAGCTACCAACCATCAACTTTTCTATTAGGTTAAGCGTGTGAGTTACGAGGTTTTCGCCAGAAAATATCGACCCCAAACGTTCGACGATCTGGTCGGGCAGGCGCATGTCTCGCGTACGTTGAAGAATGCTGTGGCGCAAAACCGCCTCGCCCATGCGTATCTGTTTGTTGGCCCACGCGGTGTTGGCAAGACATCGACGGCACGGATTCTGGCGAAGTCACTCAATTGCGTAAAAGGACCTACCATCACGCCATGTGGTGAATGCGACAATTGCCGCGAGATTGCCGGCGGCAATAGCCTCGACGTGATCGAGATTGACGGTGCCAGCAACAACAGCGTGGAAGATGTACGACAACTGCGCGAGAACGTTCGATACGCGACGGCCAAGGGCCGTTACAAGATTTATCTGATCGATGAAGTGCACATGCTTTCCTCAGCGGCGTTCAATGCGCTTCTAAAGACCCTCGAGGAGCCGCCCGAGCATGTGAAGTTCATCTTCGCGACCACTGAGCCGCAGAAAGTTCTCCCAACCATTCTGAGTCGGTGCCAGCGGTTTGATCTCCACCGCATTCCGGCGAACCTGATCGCGAAACATCTGCAATTTATTGCGGGAAACGAGAACATCGCGCTGGAGCCCGCGGCTGCACATGCGATTGCACGCGGCGCAGAGGGTGGCTTGCGCGACGCGGAATCGATGCTCGATCAGCTGGTTGCATTTTGCGGGGAGAAAATCAGTGAGAACGATGTGCTCGATGTTTTCGGATTCACAAGCGAACAAACAGTTGCCGATCTGACAGGACGGATTTTGCGCGGTGAGACTCCGGGCGCGATCGATCTGCTGCATCAGCAGAGCGACGCCGGCAAGGACATGATGCGGCTTATGTCGGACTTGATCGCTTACCTGCGTGATCTCCTCGTATTCAAGGCAAAGCCTGATGCGCTTAAGGAAGATGTCGAGCCTGATGTGCAAACGTCACTCGCGAGGCATGCCGAGCTGGTCACGACCGGCCATTTGCTTGAATTGCTTGACCAATTTGCCGCCGCAGAAGGCCGCATGAAGTGGGCTCCGAACAAAAAGCTGCATCTCGAAGTAGCAATTATCAAGGCTATCCAAAGCCTGGGACAGGCAACATTGGATGAGGTAATCGAAAAACTTGGCGAGCTTCGCAATGGTGGGGGCGCGGGACCGTCCGCGCAACCTGTAGCCGCGCGGGCTGACCGCGGTCGTGAGGAGTCGCGCACTGCGAAGGCCGGGGTCAGCGACCCCGGCTACAGCGAGACCCCCTCGCGCGTAGCTGAAACTTCACCTGATGCGAATGAACTGTGGCAAAAGATTCTTGCAAAAATTCCGGGGCAAAAAGCTTTCGTGCGCAATTCTGCTTCGGCCGCACATGTTCTCGGAATCGACGGGCGCAATTTCCAGATCGGTTTCGCGCCTGGCGACAAAGCGATGATGGATATTTTGGCTACACAAGCTAATCGCAAACTTCTTGAAACATTGCTGCACGAGATCACCGGGAAAGACTGGAGTGTGAGGCTCACCCTAAAGGAGGGTCTTCCCAGCAGGCAGGAATCGGTTTCGGAGCATTCTCAATCCGAAAAATTCAAAGAGGACCCGCTTATTCAAGAAGCCATCGGGCTGTTCAATGCTCAAATAAAATCCTGAATCCGACGTTGCGACCTTGTCATGTTGAGCGAAGCGAAGTGGAGTCGAAACATCTCTGGCATTGCATTCGAAATCAGAGATTCCTCCATCCTTCGCATAAAGCTACGGCTTGGCAGGCGACTTCGCTCGGAATGACAAAAGGCTGATCCAAATCCTATGAACATCAATAAATTAATGAAGCAGGCGCAGAAGATGCAGGAGCAAATGGCCAAAACTCAGGCTGAGCTGGAGAACAAGACGGTCGAAGTAAGCGCGGCTGGCGGCAAGGTGAAAGTGACGGCAAACGGCGCAGGTGACGTTCTCGCCATCAAAATCGACAAAGAAGTCGTTGACCCAAACGATGTGGAATTTCTCGAAGAAATGGTTCTTAGCGCGGTTCAGCAGGCTGTGGAACAAGGCAAAGCGCTCGCGCAATCAGAAATGACGAGAATCACGGGCGGGCTCGGCATACCTGGATTGCAATAATGACGAAATCCGAATGACGAATCGCTTTTCGCCACGTTCGACCGTTGAATCGTTAAAATCACGCGGGCCCCGACTTCGCCCATTCGTGGCTAATCATCTCCGCGCCAAAATAGGGCTGTAACTTTTCCGGAATCTGCACCGAACCATCCGGCCGCTGATAGCTCTCGATTAAGGCTGCAAACAATCTGGGCAACGCCACGCCAGAACCATTCAATGTATGGCAGAACCGGTTTTTCCCGTCGCGATCTTTGAATCGAAGCTGCATCCGGCGCGCCTGGAAGTCTTCGCAGTTTGAGCAACTTGATACTTCCAAATAACCATCTTGTCCCGGCGACCAGACTTCAATGTCGTAGCTCTTAGCTGCAGCAAAACCCAGATCGCCGGAGCAAAGCTCGACCACTCGATAATGCAGGCCGAGCAGTTGCAACACGCGTTCCGCATTTTCCGTAAGGGATTCCAATTCGTCGTACGATTTTTCCGGCGTTGTAACTTTGACCAGCTCCACCTTGTCGAATTGATGCACCCGGAGAATGCCACGGGTCTCGCGACCCGCTGCGCCCGCTTCGCGTCGGAAGCACGGGGTGTAAGCAACAAATTTCCTGGGAAGATCATCAACGCTCAAAATCTCTTCCCGATGAAGGTTCGTTAGTGGAACTTCCGCAGTTGGCGCAAGAAAAAGTAGCCCTGGAGTGGGATCTGTTTCGATTGCGTACATGTCTTCCTCGAACTTCGGCAATTGCGATGTGCCGACCATGCAATCGCGCCGGACCAAAAATGGCGGGCTGATTTCCATGTAAGCATGCTCCCGCGTGTGCAAATCGACCATGAAATTAATGAGCGCGCGCTCCAGCCTCGCGCCAGCGCCCGTAAAACAAATAAAACCGCTGCCGCTCAATTTTGCGGCCCGTTCCATGTCTAAAAAGCGCAGCTTCGCGCCGAGAGCGATGTGATCGTCGGGTTTGCTTAATAGCGGTTTCTCGCCCCAGGTACGCACTACACGATTGGCGGTTGCGTCTTTGCCAATTGGAACACTTTCGTGTGGCAGGTTTGCGATCCGAAGAAGCAAATCATTTTGCTCGTCTTCAGCAGCCGTTGCGCGCGTACTTATGTCGGCGATCTGTTCGCCGATTTGTCGAACCTGTTGCTCCAGTTCGTCCGTCGATTCGCCGCGCGATTTTTTGCCGCCGATCTCCTTGCTCAATTTTTTGCGATCGGCGTTCAACTGTTGCAACTTGGTTTCCGCTTTCCGACGCTCGACGTCCACGCGCAACACGTCGTCGATTCTGGCTTCGTCTCCTCCGCCCCGCGTCGCAAGTCGCTCGTGAACAAAATCCGGTTTCTCCCGAATCAGGCGAATGTCGAGCATGGCGCAGTATGAATGACGAATAACGAATGTCTAATGACGAAGGAATGCCAAATCCGAATGATCAAAATGCGCTTCAGGATGGCTTGTTGTGCTTCGTCATTGTCATTGTTTCGTCATTCGTCATTGAGCTTCGTCATTTAATTCTTGCTTAAGCTAGCGCGTGACAACGAGTGCACTGGTAGGATATTCTCCGCGTGGAAAAACTACATCTGCTTGCCGTCGCGCTCGGTCTCGCCGCGCTTGCCGGGATCAATCTTTACCTGACAGTTTTCGCCACCGGCCTGGCTATCCATTTTCACTGGATCGCCCTGGCGCCGCAGTACCAATCGCTGGAGGTCCTCGGTAATCCGTGGATCATCACCATCGCCGGCGTTCTCTATTTCCTGGAGTTCTTTGCCGATAAAATTCCGTGGGTCGATTCGGCGTGGGATGCCGTTCACACGGTGATTCGGCCCATTGGCGGCGCGCTCCTTGCAATTCAGGTGCTTGGCCATCCAAGTCCCGCATTTACTGTGATCGTGGCTTTGCTCGCGGGTGGCACGAGCTTGGTCGCACATACCGCAAAGGCGGCTACGCGTCTCGCCAGTAACTCGTCACCGGAACCATTTTCAAATATTGGACTAAGTCTCGGTGAAGATGCGGCCGTGCTCGGTGGACTCGCTCTCGTGCACTTCAATCCCGTCCTTGCCCTGGTCATCTTTCTGATCTGTATCGGTGCATTCTTCTATTTTGCGCCAAGAATTTTACGCGCGATGAAAGTGAAGATTTGGCTGGCCTGGAGGAAACTGAATGGCCCAGCTGATCACGACGCACCGGTAAATCTACCATCGGCATTGCCGGCCCGGCTGGCGCCTATTTTCGCCAGGGAAAACGTTCTCGGTGAGACCATCCTGTGGGCGGTGCCATGCGTAAGCGGACGCGGCCGGCGAATTCCCGCGAATTTGTTTGGCGCGCTCGTCGCTACGAGTGAAGAGCCGCGCAGAATCACTTTTGTCGCGCGCAAGGCAGGGCGGCCATTTGCGGGTACGATCGATCTGGAGGGTTTCGACGTCGGTCGTGAGCCAAAATTTCTATCCGAAAACCTGGTAATTTTTTCTGCCGGCGGAAAAGGCCCAAAGTATATGTTTGTTTTCGCGCGACCGCACGCGGCTCTGGTCGAACAGATCGTTCAGGATTTGCACCGCCGTCTCAGCGAACCCGCGATACAGGAGCAAGTCGCCGCGGAATCCGCCAGCCCGGCTGGATAGCGCGCGCGTCCCGCATGTTAATGCCAGTCCGGCTCGGACTTTCGGCGTCGCGCCGAAACGATCTTTCTCTAAAATCAGATTCTCACGAATTAGCCTAGCACAAAGAAAGTCCGCGATCGCGAGGACGCACTCGGTCCGAGCCGGACTGGCATCCGCACGCGACACGCGGGCGCTACCCGAAAACCGAATCACGCCGCGCGTGACATTTATAGCTGCCTTTCTCATAATCTGCGCGTGACTAGCCTTGCCGATCGTTACGCACAATTGCGCGATACGGATCGCGTTCGCGAGCGTGCCCTGTTCGTCTCGCCGCGGATTCCATCAGAGCTCGAGCTGCAAGCCCGCTGGTTCGCTGGAGATTTCGGCAAACACTTCATTACCACCGCCGGTGACAAGATCGATATTGTTCAATTTGGTACGTGGAATCGCGAAGCAGGTCCTGATTTTCGTGATGCTGCAATTCGGGTAAATGACGGTGATCCACTTCGCGGTTGCATCGAGATCGATCTGCTGGATCGCAGTTGGGAAACACACGGTCATGCGACCAATCCGGCTTTCGAAGGGACTGTGTTGCACGTATTCGTCGACAGGAGCGATCGCGAATTTTTCACGCGGACAAGATCGAACCGCAACGTGCCACAGGTTCATATCGATCCGGCAGATCTCCCGGATGCATTCAGCGCGAATATTCCGCTGGCGCGGCCAGGTCGTTGTCAGGCGCCACTCAAAGATTTGCCCGAAGAACGAGTCCGCAGTGTACTGAACGCAGCAGCGCAGTTTCGTTTGCGACAAAAAGCTGCACGCATTCGCCACAAGATTGACAGTCGTGGACGCGACGAGGTGCTTTTCCAGGAGCTGGCCACTGCACTCGGCTACAAGGAAAACAAGCTCCCTTTCACGCTGATCACGCAACGGTTGCCGTTAAAATCGCTACGCCAAACTGCGTCGGATATTGAATCGATGTTATTTGGCACGGCTGGCTTCCTGCGCGCTGCCGATCTCGATATTTATAAAAAATCGACACGCGAATATGTGCGCCAGTTGTGGGACGGGTGGTGGCCACATCGTGACGAGTTGGAGCGGCTAATTTTGCCTGCCAAAATTTGGCGCCTCAGCAGCACACGGCCATTGAATCATCCGCAGCGACGGCTGGCCGCGCTGGCGATCCTGGCGCGCGAGTGGCCTCGTCTTCAGCGTGCTTTGGGTAAGAGCAGTGTCGCCGCAGCAAAACATTTTTTTGAAACGCTGGATCATCCGTTTTGGAATTTTCATTACACGCTCACTTCCAAAATGTCCCAAAAGAAAATGGCCCTGATCGGCGAAGCGCGCGCGGCCGACATTCTGGCTAATGTATTGTTTCCATTTTGGCTGGCGCACGATCTCGATCCTTCCGGATCGCTCGGGAAAAATGTGTGGGCGGAATATGAGAAGCTCCCGGCGCAATTATCGAACCGCCGCCTCGAAACGGGAGCGACGCGTCTCTTTGGAACCAATCCACGCCGGAAACAATTCCTGAAAACTGTCGCGCACCAGCAGGGTTTGCTTCAGATTTACGAGGACTTTTGTATGCGGGATAATTCCGATTGCGCGCAATGCCCGTTTCCAGAGCAGATGAAGGAATGGGAATGAGTTAGAAATGTTAAAACGGTTGCAAGGTAAAAAGATGCCAAGTGAAAAACTTTAACACGGTGACCATGGATGCGTTTTTGTCATTCTGAGCGAAGCGAAGAATCTCTGATCATTTCGACGCGCTAATCCGCGGAAACCGACAGTCAGAGATGTTTCGCTCCGCTCAACATGACAGCGGAGGAAAACACTTAAGGAAATGATTGTGAAGACCGCTTCGGCGCATCATAATCCGGCCGTGATGCAGAAAACTCCAAGTCGCTCTGCTGCCTTCACGTTGATCGAGCTTCTCGTTGTCATTGCGATTATCGCGATTTTGGTTGGTCTGCTCTTTCCCGCTTTCCGCGCCGTGCAGGACCAAGCGAAAAGAACGCAAGCGAAAAACGATCTCACGCAAATCGTGAATGCAGTGAATGCATACTATACCGATTATGGAAAATATCCTTTAGTCACGGCGGACACATTCTACGGGCCGGGCGGTGCCGGTACAAACGATGTGCTTTTCAACGAGCTGCGCGCAGCACCGGCCGCGACTCAAAATCCCCGACAAATCGTTTTCATTAACCCGCCCTACGTCAAGGACCCTGCGAATCCCCGCTCAGGTATCGGAACGACCACGGGTGCTGGACAATTTTTCGATCCGTGGGGAAGACCGTACGATCTAAAGATGGATGGCACCTACGACAATCAGCTTGCAAACCCTTACAGCGCCAATACTGGGGCTGGACCAACGCCACTAGCAATCGGGGTTATTGCATGGTCGGGCGGAAAAGATGCAAAGGCCCCTCCTGATAGTGGCGCGACTACGACTTTTTCGGACTCCGACGACGTGATTTCCTGGCAGTGATTCATTCTGGCCACATGCGGCGCGAGGCAATTTCTTGTGAGGAGGATTTTGTTTCGGTTGCAATCAGCAATCGAAAATCTAAAATCGAAAATTATATTGCGGGTGTAGTTCAATGGTAGAACGGCAGCTTCCCAAGCTGCACACGAGGGTTCGATTCCCTTCACCCGCTATTCTCATTGGTAAATCAGATCAATAATAAGGGCGTGGTCATAACAGTGGTGCGCTAAAGTCATAACACGTCCAAAGAAAACCGTTCATTTCCGGCGATTTCAAAGATTGGTGAGGCGTACTTTTTAAGGCTAGAGCCATCCAGACTCGGCGAAACCCTCTTGCTGCATAAATGGAAACTGCTCTGGTCCTAGGTTGAGGCCACAATCCTTGAGCGTTTTTCAAAACTGTCGCGCTGATTCAACTTAAATTGGCAGCGCGAATCGCCGAATCG
>Ga0209156_10000334_pt1 | contig 39599 bp, 39 predicted proteins | sample GraSoiAngelo_124_FD_185881 | JGI IMG/M metagenome (GOLD analysis project Ga0209156, IMG submission 185881) | Grasslands soil microbial communities from the Angelo Coastal Reserve, California, USA - 14_0927_05_20cm (SPAdes) (version 2) | ecosystem: Environmental > Terrestrial > Soil > Grasslands... | reverse complement strand
GAGAACATGGCGCCCTTCTCCACGTCGAACGTGATCCCGTCGACGGCCTTGATGTCCGCATAGTGCTTCTTCAGATCGCGGACGTTGATGACGGGCTCTCCCACGAAAACGCCTCCTCCCGCGCACGACAGGGCACGGTCCCTGAATACCTTTTGGCGGAAGCCAGGAACCGAGCGTCGAGACCTTTCAGGCCTGATAACCTCGGCACCGGCCTTATAAATCCCTGGGCCGTGAACGACGTTGTGCGCAGCGCAAACTGGCGGAAAGCGCGAGCCCTATTCTGGTCCATCATCACGCTGATCATGCTCTTCGCCCTCGGCCTCCTGGCCGGCGCGATCGCGATCCCGGGGCTCCCGTCGCCGCATCTGGATCTCAGCACCTTCGGTCCCTGGGTCTACGCGGTCCCGATCCTCATCGCGACGAAGGCCCTCCTCGAACTCCTGCGACCGGTGTTCCGCGCCGCCCTCAAGACCCACGTGAAATACGAGGCGGACATCTTCGCCCATTTCCAAATCGTCTCGTACATCGTGTGGGGAACATCGATCGCCCTCGTTTTCTACGTGCTGCTCGGGTTCGGCGGCTCGGGCCAGTTCACGTTCCTCGGGACCACGTTCGTGGCCGCCGCCCTCCTGTACATCATGCAGGAACCGTTGCTGAACTTGGTCGGATGGGTCGTCCTTGTCTCGATGGGCCTCTACAAGCTCGGGGACCGGATCGAGATGAACAACTCGAAGGGCTACGTCGTCGAGATCACCCCGATGAACACGACGATCCGCGAGTTCGGCGGCGCGTTGTACGGCGACAGTTTCACAGGACGATACGTGACGATCCCGCACAGCCAGATCCTCAAGGGAAACGTCTGTAACTATACGAAGGACACGCCCTTCGTTTGGGACCAGCTCATCATGAACGTGACCTATGAGAGCGACCTCAAGCTGGCGGAGCGCCTGATCTACGAGGCCGCGGAGGAGGTCGTCGGTCCGATGATGCGAGAGAACCGCGCGCACCTCCGCTCGAAGTACGAGTTCGCGGACCTCGCGGACTACGTCGCGGAGGAACCGCGCGTCGGTTGGAGCCTCGGAGCGTCGTCGATCGATCTGACTCTCGTCTACTTCTGCCCCGTCTTCGCGAAAGGCACGTACCGGACGCGCCTCGTGAAACGGATCCTCGAGTCATTCATGGCCGAGCCCAGGGTGCAGTTCGCATACCCGCACGTCCAATTCGTGCCGTCGTCCGCGGACCCAGAGAAGGAAGCGGCGGCGCGCGCGAAGGAAGCGGCGAAGGAACCGGCGAAAGAAAAGCTGTCCGTCATGCGATGATTGCGAACGCCCCACCGGATTCTTTAAGAGAGTTCGTCCTTCTCCGCGACTCGATGGCGGGACCCTTCCGTTCGCTGACCTCCATCGGGCCCGCCGACCACGGGAAAGAGGTCTCCCTCGCCGGCTGGGCCGAGGACGTGCGGAACCTCGGGGGGATCGCGTTCCTCATCGTCCGACAGCGCGCGGGAACGTTTCAGATCACCGTGAAGAAGGGCGATGCCGAGCTGTTCAACCGCGCCTCGAAGATCGTCCGGGAGAGCGTCGTGGCGGCCCGCGGGATCGTCCAGCCGAATCGGCAAGTCCGGAACGGCTGGGAGCTCCTGGCGACCTCGGTCGACGTGCTGAGCCCCGCCGCCGCTCCGCTCCCGCTCCCCGTGGCCGACAAGGTCGGCGCGGACATGGACACGCGATTCGACAACCGGACATTGGACCTCCGCAAACCCGAACGCCGCGCGATCTTTCACATCCGATCCCTCGTCGAGTCCGCCTTTCGCGGCTACCTGGGGGGCCAGGCCTTCCTGGAGGTCCACACGCCGAAGCTCGCGGGAGCCGGTGCGGAGGGCGGGGCCACCCTGTTCCAGACCGATTACTTCGGGCGACGGGCGTACCTGAGCCAGAGCCCGCAGCTGTACAAACAGATGCTCATGTCGACGGGCCTCGACCGCGTCTTCGAGATCGCGCCCGCATTCCGGGCGGAGCCTTCGGACACGGTCCGCCATGTGACGGAGTTCACGTCCTTCGACGGTGAGGTCGCGTGGATCGAGCGTCAGGAGGACGTGTTTGCGTTCCTCGAGGGCGCGGTGGACCAGGCGATCCAGCGAGTCCGGGTGGACGGGAAGGCCGAACTGGCGCTCCTCCAAGCCTCACCTGAGCGGCCAAAGGTTCCGTTCAAGCGATTGGCCTACCGGGAGGCGCTCGAAATCCTCCGTGGCGGAGGCAAACGGGTCCGCGACGGGGATGACATCGACACGGAGGGGGAGAAACTCCTCGGGCAAAGCATGGCCAAGGAAGGCCACGCCATGTACTTCCTGACCGGCTATCCGGCCGCGATCAAGCCGTTCTACGTGATGGCGGACGCGGACGATCCGCAGTACTCCTATTCCTTTGATCTCGAGTACAAGGGGGATGAAATGGCCTCGGGAGGCCAGCGGGAGCATCGGTACGACCAACTGCTCCAGCGGATGAAGGAGAAAGGCCTGAACGTCGAGAACTTCGACTTCTACCTGAAGGCCTTCCGATACGGCATGCCGCCCCATGGCGGCTGGGGCTTCGGCCTCGACCGATTCGTCCAGAAACTGCTCGACCTGCCGAACATCCGGGAGGCCATCCTCTTCCCTCGGGACCGCACGCGGCTCATTCCCTAGTAGGAACCGCCACCACGAAGCAAGTCTTTTGTAGCCGCCTCGTCGATGCATGTTTCGATTCTGAGAGGGCGGGGAGGATGAAGGAATTTAAGGTGTTTGTGACCGACAAACCGGGGGAGTTGGCGCGCGTCACGGAGGCCCTTTCCGGGGCTGCGGTGAACATCCGCGCAATCGCGAGCGAGGCCAAGCACGACAACTCGTTCCTGCGGGTGGTGACCTCAGATGTGCAAACGACCGAGAAGGCTCTGTCTACCGCGGGACTGAAGTACGAATTGAACGACATCCTCGACCTGGAGCTCCTCGACCGACCGGGGGAGCTCGCCAAGGTGGCGAGGCGGCTGGCCCGGGCCGGAATCAACGTGCACTCCATCTACATCCTTGCGTCAAAGAATGGTCGAACTGAGATCGCTCTGGTCGTCGACAATACGGAACGTGCCAAGGCGACGCTAAAGTAGCTCGACCACTTGCTCATCGCCCCGAGTCAACACCGTCTATTGCCGGCCGATCGCGCATTCGCGCGCCCCTCGCATAGCATTAAGAGGGGCGCATTATCATCGTGGGTGTCGAATAGAACCCAGCTTCGAGGAGATGGGACTCGATGGGTGGCACAGTCACAAAGGGAAATCGGCTACAGGTGATGGCGCGGCACGAACTTGAGAGACAGGGCTATCTCGTTCACACGGCGGTGCGCAGCGCGCAACGGCGTGGTCCGATCTGGATCAGCCAGACGACCGACATTTTCAACGCCTTCGATCTGATCGCCACACGGATGGATCCTCCATTCCCCTTGAGATTCGTCCAAGTCACCACCATCTCGCACGTCAGCGAGCGAATTCGGAAAGTGGACCCAGTCCCCATGAATCCCGGAGTGGCGAGTGTCGAGATCTGGGCGTACGTCGGAGGTCAAAAGCGCCTTGACCGCCGCTACAAGGACCGCAAGGTCTGGCTGCCCAGGAACTACTTTCAGATCTATCACAAGACACGAAATTGGGAACCAGACCCAGGGGACCGGGTCGCGGTTGGCGAGTCGGCTCGGGCTCCGGAAATCCGGGTGCAACGGGTTCGGGCCTCCAAAGAGATCCCGAGCGTGGTGCGCGCTCCAAGGCGGAAAGCATTCGCGAAGTAAGCCTCCTTCAGCCCCTTAGAGAACGAGAGACGGTGGGCGCGGCGCGGACATCCTACCCTCTGCGGGCCCCGGCTTCACGAGCGTTTCAGCACTCACAGAGGTTATCACACCGAAAGGTCGGCTAACCTCGTCTCATCACAAACGCGGACCCCCGATGACATCGCCTGCAAAAGACGTTTTCACGCACTTCAGGCGCATGCCTGGCCCGTCATTCCGCCTCGTTCTGGTTTCAGCGACTGGACTATCGTGGGAACCTTCTTAACGTGACAATTATCTCTCACGGATGATGGAAGTACCGCCGGGCCGAGTGGAACGAATCTCGGATGGCGGGGAAGAGGCGATTCGCGCCATTTTGGCGGAACTGCGGGCGATGAAGTTCAACGGGCTCCTCAAGACGTCCGTGTTCCGAGGTGACACCCCCTCCCAAGGCGTCCTCGTCCTCCGCGGCGGGGATGGCGTCCTGGCCGAACACCGGTCCAAGGTCGACATCGCCGGCCCGACGGCGGTCCCCGAGATCTTGAAAGATGCTTCGAGCGAACGGGCGCAGCTCGAAGTCCGCACCTACGACTATGGCCATTCAGCGATCAGCATCGACCAGCTGCAACGTACCTACCCCGAGGCGGCCGTGAAGGGCCTCGGCAACGCGGACGAGGTTCTCTCGAAAGTCCTGATCCAAGAGGCCGCGGAACGGGACGCATACCTCCGGGATCTCGACGCCCGTCGAGAACAAGAACAACAGCTCGTGGACCGCGAGGAGGAGCTGTACAAACGGAAGTGGGAGCTGGAGCAGGAGTACCAACGGAGTGGAGTCCGTCAGAAGGAACTCGAATCCCTCCGAGCGGAACTGCAGGCCGTGAAGGAGGCGAGCGGCATGATCATGCGGCGCCTCGAGGAACGCCGAACTGCCGAAGACGTGGAGATCCAGTCCCAGCGAAAAGTGCTCACGATGGAATCGGAGAGGGCCCGCGCGGAGCTGGAGGTCCAACGGCGGAACCTCTCGGAGAGGACCGCGAAGGCGGAGGACCTCGAACGGGATTTCGCGGCTCGGCAGACGTCCCTCGCCGATCGGGAGGCGTCGATCGCGGCGCGGGAGGAATCCCTCGAGCGGGAGCGCCGGCAGATGAACGATCTGTATGCGAGCCTCCAGGCGGAAACGGAGAAGATCTCCGGAGCACGCGAAGTCTTCGACACCCGACTCGCCGATGCCGAACGCCGGGAGCGCGAGTTGATCCTCCGAGAGCAGGCGAGTGGCGAGGGGGAAGGCCGACTACGACAATACGATGCCGCCGTTTCCGCCCGCGAGAAAACGGTCGGCGACCGGGAAAAGGCCATGGAGTCTCGGTCGAAGGACCTGGAACGCCGGGAGGCGAAGATCGCGGCCGAAGGCGCGGCTCTCGCGAAACGCGAGGAAGCGCTCGACGGCCAAGGGACGACGCTGGAAGATCGCCGAGACGAACTCGCCCGGGCGACCGAGCGTATGGAGAAGATCGCGAAGGAACTGGCCATGAGGGACCGCAAGGTGGCGGGGGAAGAACGCGAGGTGCGGCAGCGGCACGAGGAAGTCCAACACCGCGAACGCGAACTCGCGGCCCAGGGAAAGGAATTGGAACGGCAGAACCACCAGCTCTCTGAGACGGTGGAAGAACTCACACATTCCCGAGAGGCATTGAAGGACCAGGCCGTGAAACTACTCCGCTCCGAACGGGCGCTCCAGGAGCGACTCCGAGCGGTCGAAGCCCGCGAGCAAGAGTTGGCGAAGCGCGATTCCGTCACGAAGAAACGTGAGACGGCGCTCGACAAGCGCGAGAAGGCGGTGGAAGCGGAACGAGCGGGACTGGTCAACAGGACCGAGGCAACCGGCGCGGGATCCGAAGATCTGAAGGCCCGCAGGGACGAGATGGAACGGGAGTATGCGACGAAACGGGCCGCGCTCGAGCGCCGCGTCCGTGAGCTGGAGGAAAGGGAACGGTCGGTCGAAAAGGAATCCAAGTCCTTGGAAGAATTGAAGACAAGTCTGGAGGAACACGAGACGGCCCTCCTGGGTGGCGTTCACGAACTGGCGCCTCGAAAGGCTTCTGTCGAGAAGGCGGAAGCCGCGCTCGCACGTGAGCAGGAGAAGCTTCGGAAACGAGTCGCATCGATCGAGGCTCGAGAAGCGAAGCTGAAGCAGGAGGTGGACCGGCGAGACTCTGCCCGAGAGGCGCGGGATCGCGAACTCGAGGCCGCGACCGCGGCCCTCCATGAGCAAGAGGCGACCCTCGCCCAACGGGACCAAGAGCTGGACAAACGAGAGTCCGCCCTGGAGGAGAGAGCGGGTCGGACCGAGGCCGAACGGAAGCGCCACGAGGAATCCGTCGCGGCGCTCCGAGCGTCGATTCAAGATCGGGCCGCAAAGCTTGACGCCATGAAGAGTCAATTGGCTGCCGAGCGGGCGGAAATCCAGGAGACTCGGTTCGAGCACAAGGCCCGGGAGGCCAAGCTGAAAGAGACCCAGTCCAAGGCCGAGAAGACGGATGCCGATCTGGAGCGCCGGAAGAAGGAGCTCCTGCGAATCAAGGAAGGACTCAAGAAGATTCGGTGACGGAGGACGGCATGCCGGGCATCATCACGCTGACCACGGACTTCGGACCCGGCGCCTACGTCGGGGCGATGAAGGGCGCCATCCTGTCGATCGACCCCGACCTGACCATCGTCGACCTGGACCATCTGGTCCGGGCGCACGACGTCCGGCATGGTGCGTTCGTTCTGTATTCGTCTCTGCCCTACTATCCGTTCGCCGTCCATGTTGGCGTCGTCGACCCCGGGGTGGGGACGAAACGCCGGGCGATCCTGTGCGTGTGCGAAGGGGCGCTGCTCGTCGGACCCGACAACGGCTTGTTGATCCCCGCCGCAAAGCGCCTCGGCTTGAAGGAAGTGCGGGAGATCGCGAACCGCAGACTGGGCCGGCCGGAACTTTCTGACACGTTCCACGGTCGAGACCTGTTCGCCCCCGCAGCGGCACACCTCTTGTCGGGCGCGAAGGTGAAGGACGTGGGTCCCGTCGTGAAGGACTTCGTGGACCTGGATTTCGGCGTGCCGAAGAAACGGAAGGGAGGCTTCGAAGGCGTCGTCATCACGTACGACCGTTTCGGCAACATCGTGACGAACATCCCGCAATCCGACGTCGAGAAGGCGTGGTCCTTCGGGGATCGCCTCGCGGTCACGATCGGTGGTTATGAAATGACTGTGCCGTTCGTGCGCACGTACGGCATCGTCGCGCCGGGAGATTTCCTCGCGACGATGGCCTCCAGCGGATTCCTGGAGATCTCGCGGCGCGAATCGAACGCGGCCTCGCAACTCGAGGCGACGCCGGGCATGCACGTGTCGGTGACAAAGCTCTGATTCCAAAGACATATCTAGGGACCGCACTTTCCACGCCCGAAATGGATGAACGGAAGATCCTCCTCGTGATCTTCGATGGTCTGGGGGATCGTCCGCTCACCGAGCTCGGACACAAGACGCCCCTCGAATCCACGCCGAAACCGAACCTCGACTGGTTTGCGGCAAACGGGGTGAATGGCCTCGTCGATCCGATCGCCCCGGGCGTCGTCGCCGGATCTGACACGAGCCACCTCGCGCTGTTCGGATACGATCCGCGGGAGGTCTATACGGGCCGCGGACCGTTCGAGGCCGCGGGCGTCGGCATCGACCTGCAACCGGGCGACGTCGCCTTCCGCGGGAACTTCGCGTCGGTCGATGACGATCTTCGGATCACGGACCGCCGCGCGGGCCGGATCCGCGAGGGGACCGACGAACTCGCGAAGGCCCTCGATGGCCTCCGCCTCGGAAGGATCCGAGCCACCGTTCGGGCGGGGACGGAACATCGGGTGGCCCTCGTCCTCCGAGGACGCGGCCTATCTCCCAAAGTCTCGGACACGGACCCTCACGAGGTCGGAGCGAAGGTCCTTGATTCGGAGCCGCTCGAGGCCGCCGCAAAACCGACGGCGAAGGCCGTGAATGCGTTCACGAAACAGGCCTACAAGCTCTTGAAAGGCCATCCGGTAAATCGCGCCCGCGTCGCGAAGGGCGAACCGCCCGCGAACATTGTTGTATTGCGCGGGGCGGGAATCTACCCGAGTCTCGTCCCCATCACGGAGCGAATGCATCTCACCGCGGCGGGCATTGCCGGCGTCGCGTTGATCCGCGGGATGTTCCGCACCGTCGGAATCGACCCAATCGACGTCCCGGGGGCCACGGGCGGGCTCGATACGGACATGATCGCGAAGGCGGACGCGGCGCTGGAGGCCCTCAAGACCTACGACCTGGTCGTTCTCCATGTCAAGGCGACCGACCTCTGCGGCCATGACGGCAAGGCCTCCGAGAAGATTCGCGTGATCGAGCGGATGGACACGATGATGGGTCACCTGAAGTCAAAACTCTCGTCGGATGTCGTCGTGGCAATCACCGCGGACCATTCCACGCCGGTCGCGGTGAAGGACCACTCCGGGGATCCGGTGCCCTTGACGATCTTCGGGGAAGGCGTCCGTGTGGACAGCGTGCTGAACTTCGACGAGCGGAGCGTGGCCGCAGGGGCCCTGGGCCGGATCCGCGGCCAGGATGTGATGAACCTCCTCCTGGACATCTCGAACCGCGCGACGAAGTACGGCGCCTGAGCGGCCCGTCAGAATCTAATACGAGGAGGAGGTTGCGACCGCGGTCGGGCGACGGAGTCGGAGGGCATGGCGCAGGTGGACCTGAGCATCATCATCCCGATCGCGGTCCTCGCGGGCCTGGGATTTGCCGGCCTGTTGGCGCGGGACATCCTCCGTCGGGAGACAGGCTCGGACCGGATGCGGGAGATCGCGACCGCGATCCAGCAAGGGGCGCGGGCGTTCCTGCGTCGACAATACAAGTCAATCGCCCTGATCGCGTCGGCCCTCGCGATCCTCTTCGCGGTCGCCATCGGCGCCCAGAAAGGGCCTCTCCTCGGATTCGAAACGGCGGGAGCCTTTGCCCTCGGGGCGACGTTCTCGGCCCTCTCCGGGTACATCGGAATGCACATCGCCATCCGCTCGAACCTTCGTTCCGCGGCGGGATCCCTGAAGTCATTCAATGATGCGCTCGTGATTGCCCTGCGCGGCGGCGCGGTCTCCGGTCTTGCGATCGTCAGCATGTCCCTCACCGGTGTTGCCCTCCTGTATTACGGATACGGAGCGCTCGGACAGGCGTTCGGTCTTCCTCTCAATTCCAGGACCGTCACCGACTGCCTTACCCTGGGATTCACCCGAGCGGTGTGCGAGTCGAAAGCCATGGAAGAGAGCCTGATCTTTTCCATCGTCGGATTCGGATTCGGTGCGAGCCTCGTCGCCTTGTTCGCCCAGTTGGGAGGCGGCATCTACACGAAGGCCGCGGATGTCGGAGCGGACCTGGTGGGCAAGGTCGAAGCGGGGATCCCGGAGGATGACCCGAGGAACCCGGCGGTCATTGCCGACCTGGTCGGAGACAACGTGGGCGATTGCGCGGGCCGCGGGGCCGATCTGTTCGAGTCCACCGCGGCGGAGAACATCGGCGCGATGGTCCTCGGTGTCGTCTTGTTTCCATATTTCGGGATCGCGGGCGTGATCTTCCCGCTGGTTGCCCGGTCGTTCGGTCTCCTCGCAAGCATCGTCGGAGTCTTCGTCGTCCGAGCACGGGAGGACGAGGCACCGATGACGGCGTTGAACCGTGGTTACATCGTGGCGTCAGTTCTCGCGGCAATCCTGTTCGGTTTCGCAGCTTGGGCGATGCTCCAACCGAACTCGCCGACCACGACGGGAGGATGGACTTGGGCGTACTACTGGGTGTGCGGACTCAGCGGCATGGTGACGGCTGTCATCTACGTCTGGGTCACGCAGTACTATACAGAAGCCCGGTATCGACCCGTGAGGGACATCGCGAAATCCTCGGAGACAGGACCGGCGACCAACATCATCTCGGGCTTCGCGGTGGGCCTCGAAGCGACCGCGATCCCAGCTGTCGTGGTGTCGATTGCGATCCTGGTATCCTACTGGCTAGGGGAGTCTACCGGGATACTCCATGGCGGCATCTACGGGACGGCCATTGCGACGATGGGAATGCTCGCCACGGCAGCTTACATCCTGGCCATGGATACTTTCGGCCCCATCGTGGACAACGGCGCCGGGATCATCGAGATGTCCGGCATGTCCGAGGCCGCTCGCAAAAACATGGACAAACTCGATGCGGCGGGCAACACGACGAAAGCCCTCACGAAAGGCTATGCCGTAGGAAGCGCGGCCCTCGCGGCGTTCCTGCTGTTCAACGCCTTCCTCACCGAAGCCCAAGTGAAGGCGGTGGACCTCGCGCATCCTGAGACGTTCATCGGGGCGTTCATGGGAGCCGCCCTCGTCTTCCTTTTCACCGCGTTCGCGATCCGCGCGGTTGGTCGCGCGGCTTGGTCGATCATCAAGGATGTGAGGGATCAGTTCCGCGAGAACCCAAGCATCATGGCGGGGACGGTGAAACCGGACTACGGCCGGACGGTGGACATCTGCACCCGCAGCGCCCTCCGAGAGATGGTGGTGCCGGGAATTCTCGCGGTCGCCACTCCGCTCGCGATTGGGTTGATCTTCCGCTTCGTCAAGATCACGTACGTCATCGATCCGGTGACCCTGACGTTAGGCCCGATCCCCGCGGGCGAACCCCTCGGGGGCACCCTCATGGTCGGAACGATCGCCGGGGTCCTGATGGCCCTCGTCCTGAACACCGGCGGCGGCGCATGGGACAATGCGAAGAAGTTCATCGAGGCGGGCAACCTGGGGGGCAAGGGAAGCCCCACCCACAAGGCCGCCGTGGTCGGCGACACGGTGGGCGACCCGTTCAAGGATACCGCAGGGCCGTCCCTGCACATCCTTGTGAAATTGTTGTCCACCATCACCCTCGTCATCGCGCCTCTCCTGATTTAGACAGACGCGCGAAGGTGAGTGGCCAGTAGCTTGCGTGAGGGCCAAGCGTTATATTCGATAGGACCGTTCCGCGGTTCGGAGGAGGACCGTTGCAGCCCAGTCAGGACCAACCCAGCATGCCGCCGTCATCGCCCCCGATGGCCGGAGGCCGAAGGAATCCGAAGACGGTTCGAATTGTCGTCGTCCTCATCGCCATCATCTTGGCGATCTCGGGAGCGGTCGTGTTCTACGTGCTCACCCAGAGCTCGGCGTGTAACTTCTCGTCGACGGACCCTTTAATCTTTGACCAGCCCGAGCGGCCCGACACGCTCGATCCCCATGTGACGTTCTCCACCCCGGGATGGGGCATCGTCCAGCAGATCTACCAGACCCTGGTGAATTACAACGGTTCGTCGTATACGACCTACGTACCCGTGCTCGCGAAGAGCTGGAGCGTGTCCGCGGACAATCTGAACTACACCTTCGTCCTGCGGCAAGATGTCCACTTCTCGAACGGTGATCCGTTCAACGCATACGTGATGTGGTTCAGCCTATACCGCGCCATCGTCATGAACCAAGCTGGGAGCTTCATCCTGCAAGAGAACTTCTGGCTTCCGGGTGTCACCTATTATTCGGGGGCGAACGAGAGCGCGAATGCGACCGCCTGGGTGACAAACGCCCTGAACTCCTGGGACTTCTTCAATCCGACGACGGAGCAGAAAGCGCTTATGGCGGCGGACAACAACTCCTTCCAGGCCGTCGATGCCTACACGCTCGTGCTGCACGGCGGCAATGGCTACCTCGATGCCTTTCCGTACGCTTTCCTCCTGGCGTCCATTTCCGGCCCGATCGCGAGCGCGGTCGACCCGAAGGTGATCCAGCAGAACGGGCAGGTCCACTACACCCAGGAGAACACGTGGATGACGACGCACATGGTGGGCACGGGCCCGTATGTCCTGACAGGTGGATTCCTCGACCCGACGGCTTCCAGCTACACGTTGAAGCCAGACCCGAACTACTGGGCGATCAACGCCTCGAAGGCGGAACCGTTGAACAACATCATCCAGCCCGCTCATGCATCGATCCAAGTCGACTTCCAGAACGACGCCGCGATTGCGGTGAACGACATGAAGACCGGCAAGGTCATGTCTGCCTCCTTCGCTTACATCGGTCCCTCGACGGTCCAGTCGCTGCAAGGCGTCCCGTGTGTGGCGGCGAACGCGCTCGACACGGTGTACGGCTCCACCGCGGGTGGCTGGTGGATCTACATGAATCAGAACACGGATCCGTTCACGAACTGGTCCGTGCGCCAGGCGGTCGTCCACGCGATCAACTATCAGCGCATCATCGACGTCGCGTTCGGTGGCCACGCAGAGCGGTGGGTTGGCCCGGTTCCTCCCGGATACCCGTACTACAATCCCGACAACCTCGCGCCGTACCAATACGACGTGACCCTCGCGAAGAAGTTCATGAGTCAGTCCCCGTGGCCCAACGGTTACCCGACGCAGATCAATTACGAATACGTGAACCTGGGCGACTGGGCCGACGTAGCGAGGTTGCTCCAGGACGACCTGAAGCAAATCGGGATCAACATTCTACCAACCAAGATTGACAACATCGACAAGCTCTACGAGTTACAGAAGCGGAACCTCGACGGGAATTGCATCGCTCAGAACGCAACCGGTGGAGGACCGTTCCCGATCGGCCAAGAATTCTACACGTCGGACTACATCTCGCCGGACGATTGGACCCAGAACAACGCCATCAGCTACGGTAGCGCAAACGACTGCATGGCCGCCTACAACGATCCTGCGATGGACACCCTTGTTCTGGACGCGGCGACCCAGACGGATGCGAGCACGGCGAGGACTGAGTATGCTAACATGACGCGCTTGATGTACGATAACGCGACCGTCGCGTGGCTCGTCGTCCCGACGCAATTCCAGGTCGTGAACACCCACCTCCAAGGCTTCGTCTCGAACCCGATGGGGGCGGCGATCCCGTTCGTCGTAACTCAGAACACGGCGGTCGCAAGGAGAGGCTGAACGGCAATCATTCCGGCGTCACGCGCTTGCGGGAGTCTCCAGGCCCGCGATCAGCTCCTCCGGCGGAACGTCTCCGATCTCCTCCGCCCGATGGCAAGCGACGGACCGACCCGGGTGTTGCGGGAGTTCCCGAAGGAGCGGATCCTCGACTCGGCAGCGGTCGATGACGAATGGACAACGCGCCGCGAACCGGCAGCCGACCGGTGGATGGATGAGCGTCGGAATCTCGCCGCCGATCCGGTAGCGGGCCCGACGACGCCGCGGATCCGGGAGCGGAAGGGCCGCCAGGAGCGCCTTCGTATAGGGGTGAATGGGATGCTCCAGGACCTCTCGGACGGGACCAACTTCGGCGAGCTGACCAAGGTACATGACGGCCACACGGTCCGCGACGTATCGGACGGCGGCCACATTGTGCGTGATGAGCATGCATGAGAGCGCGAGCTCGCGCTGGAGCGATACGAGTCGATTCAGGATCTGCGCTTGGACCGCGACGTCGAGGGCGCTCGTCGGCTCGTCCAAGATCAGGACCTTTGGGCGAACGCTCAATGCACGAGCGAGGGACAGTCGTTGGCGACCACCGCCCGAGAATTCATGAGGATACTGGTCGATGACTCCCGCCGGGAGGCCGACGAGGGGCAGGAGTTCCGAGACCCGCTTTCGGATCTCCTCGCGCCCAGCGTTCTCTTGGGCCTGAATCGGCTCGCCGACGATCTGCCACACACGCAGACGAGGGTCGAGCGAACCGACGGGATCTTGAAACACGATCTGGACGTTCCGCCGCCATTCCAGGAGTTCTTGTCCCCAGAGGCCCGTGATATCTTTGCCTTCGAACAAGACGCGGCCCGCGGTCGGCTCGTGGAGTTTCGACAGGAGCCATCCGAGGGTCGTCTTACCTGACCCGGACTCGCCAATGAGTCCCAGCGTCTCACCAGGTTGAAGGCCCAAAGAGACGCCATCGACCGCATGGACGACCTCTTGGGGCTTACCCGTGAACACGTTGGCGAGAGAGCGCGTGAGCGGGAAGTGTTTGACCAGGGCTTGGGCCTCAATGATGGGAGTTGTCATGCCATCCTCGCCACTTCGTCGCTGTAGTAGCACGCGGAGAGATGAGTCCGAGCAGAGATGCCCTTCACCGGTTCAAGGAGAGGGCCCGGGTTCGTTTTGCAAGCGTCCCTCATGAGCGGGCATCGCGGATGGAACGGACAGCCGGGGGGCACGTTTGCGAGGCTCGGCACGGATCCGGAAAGCGCAGGGAGGGGACCGTCATCCTTGTACTGCGCAGGTACGGAGCGGAGGAGCAATTTCGTGTACGGATGACGAGGGTTCGCGAAGACCTCTTCGACCGGGCCGAACTCGACGAGGTGGCCCGCATACAAGACGCCGACCTCATCGGCCATCTCCGCGATGATCCCGAGGTCATGGCTGATGAACAGGATCGACGTCTGCACCTCCTCCATGAGTTCCTTCATCAACGTCAGGACTTGTGCCTGGATCGTGATGTCCAGCGCGCTCGTGGGTTCGTCGGCGATGAGAAGGGACGGCTTCGCGCTCAGGGCCATCGCAATCATGATCCGCTGGCGCATCCCGCCGGAGAGTTCGTGCGGGTACAGGTCAAGGATCGTCTCTGGGTCGTTGATGCGGACGAGCCTCAGGTAGTCCAGGACGTCTTGCATCAACGCCTCTCGACGCGCGCGGCGCCTCCGACCCGGCAGCTTGGTCGCAATCGGATGGAGTAGTGCCTCGCCGCTTTTCACGACCATGCCCTTCGAGTAGTCGTGCGGCTCCGGGGCGGGGAAGAGAGTGGGCGATTCGCCCGCATCCCGCAGCTTCCGAACGGCGACGGCTTCCGCGACTTGGTCGAAGATGCGGTACGCGGGATTGAGGGAGTTGATCGGCTCCTGGAAGATCATTCCAATCCCGGTCCCACGGAGAAGCGGCAGTTTCCATTTCGGAAGGTCGAGGACGTCGACCCCGCGGAAGGAGATCTTCCCGGAGACGATGCGAGCCGGGGGTTCAGGCAGCAGGCGCGGGATGGCGTGGGCCAATGTGCTTTTTCCGGATCCTGTCTCACCGACGATCCCCACGACGCGGCCCGGGTCCAACCGAACCGAGACGCCGGTCAGGGCGTGGAAAGTCCCCGCGCCCGCCTCGTACTCGACGGAGAGGTCCTGGACATCCAACACCGGTTCGACCATCGGAGATCAGGCCTCTGCGGCCCCGGCAACCTGACCGGGCAGGGTCGTCGCGGCGACCGCCTGCACCAGGGTGCGACGGCTCCGAGGATCGAGGATGTCTCGGAGGCCATCCCCGAACAGGCTGAAGGCCAGGACCGTGATGAAAATGGCTGCGCCGGGAGCGAGGACGGTCCACGGGTGCGTCAGGAGGAGTTGCTCGTAGGCCTCGACCATCGTGCCCCACTCGGATACGTCCAAGGGCACGCCGATTCCGACGAAGGAAATCGTCGAGAACGTGATGATGACAGTGCCAATGTCGAGGGTGTAGTACACGAGAAGCGGCTCGATCAAATTCCGGAGGACATGACGAAACAAGATTCGGACCTCGGACACGCCGGCCGCTCGGGCGGCCACGACGTACGGCCGATGTTTGACTGCGAGGACCTCCCCTCTCGTGAGGCGCACGTAGTAGGGCCACCAGGTGAGAAGGACGGCCAGGATAGAGGGACCGGTCCCACGGCCCAGAGAGGCTGCGATCGCGAGCGCGAGGACCAACGAAGGAAATGCCAAGAAGACGTCGGTGACTCGGAGGATGACTGCGGAAATCACGCCTCCGAGGGTCCGCGGCTTGTCCCAATAGCCTGCAACGAGGCCGAGGCCTCCCCCGAGCAAGAGAGCGAAGCCGGCAATTCCAACGCCAATGGCCAGGTCAAGCGGAAGCGCCGCGAGGACTCGAGAGAAGATGTCAAGCCCCAACTTATCGGTCCCCAGAAGATGCTTCAGGGAAGGCGCCTGGCTGTAATCCGTTGAGATGCCATTCGGATCGTACGGCGTGAGAAGGACGGGATGCCCAAGCACGACCTGGCTGATGACCGGGACGATTGCCACGAGAAGGGCGGTCGTTGAGATGATGACGACGAGGATGAAGCCGATCAACGTGAGAGGGTTCGCCCGCAGTACGCGAATGAAGGGACGAAGTATCTCCCGAAGGTGCGACGCCTTCCCGCGCAACAAAGTCCATGGAGTGGCGTCAACCCCGAGCTCCGAGTCGGTCGCGCTCGCCACCGTTACCTCCACTCCACGCGTGGGTCGAGGATGCCGTAGAGGACATCGGAGAGAAGGTTGGAAATGACGACGGCGACGGCGAACACGATGACGACCGCGATCGTGCCGGGGAAATTGTAACCCGTGATTGCGTCGTATGCGTAGGCTCCGATGCCGGGCCATTGGAAGATCGTTTCAATCACGACGGTACCGGAGAGGAGCACCCCTGCCGTGATCCCGAGGATCGTCACCGTCGAGATGAGCGAGTTCCGAAGCGCGTGCTTGTAGAGGACGACGAAGTCGGAGAGTCCCTTCATGCGAGCGGTCTTGACGAAATCGAGGGGAAGGACTTCCAGCATCGAGGTCCTCGTCATCCGGGTCGCGATACCCAGATTGAGCAAAGCCAGTGCGGATGCGGGGAGGACGAGGTGAAGGAGCGCGTCTCCAACCGCGGGGAAATCCAAGGCCCAGAGGGCGTCGAGCACCGACATGTGGGTGGGGCCGTAAAACGGCGGTTTAGTGGTGAAGTCTCCCTTTGTCGGGAGCCCTATTGCGGGGCCGACCGCGATCGCGAGGACCACGGCTCCCAGGTAGGTAGGGGTGGCCCAGCCGCTCAGGTAGAAGACCCTTACCAGGTGGTCCGCCCAGCGACCCGCCCCGTTCGCGGCGACGACCCCCAGAGGGATCCCGATGACGGTCATGATAAAGAGAGAAGCTAGGACCAGTTCCAGGGTTGCGGGGAAGGCGGAGGAGATGGAAAGCAGGACGGGGACCCCTCCTCGAGGATTCGCTCCCCAGTCGCCCGACAATAGAGTCGTCAGGTAGCGCCAGAACTGGTCCGTCAACGGACGATTCAACCCAAATCGCAGGATGCACGCCTGCACTTGATCCGCGGTGGCGTGGGCCCCCGCCCAGACCGCGCATGGATTTTGGACCGCGACGTGGGTGAAGAAGAACGTGATGACGATCACGCCGAGGACGACGGGGAGGAGTTGGAGGAGACGTTTGCCAACGAAGACGATGAGGTCACTCTTGTTTCGCCCCACGACTCCTCACTCCCTTTCCGACTGGCGTTCGGGTGCGCGCGGCCGTTGTTGCCCTTGAGAAGGAGCCTGAAACGCAGCCGCGGCGATCGCGAACTCCCAATGGAATTTAGGTAAGCCCGAATGCCCATAAGAATGTAGACGAAGGCCTCTCACACAACTCGGAGGAATCTGATTCCTGTTCGCGCGTGGATCGCAAAGTTCCCCAGAAGAATCGTGAGCCTCCGGAGCCCCGACGTAAAGTGATAAATAGATGGAACCAGTACGAGCCGCGCCGGTTTTCATGTACCAACGGGTCCAGCGGGAGGACGTCGTCCGCATCCCGCCCGAACGCCTGGGGGAGGACATCGATGCCGTGGCCCGAGAGCTTACCCGGACAACCCTCGAAGGCAAAATCGGGGCGGACAAGACGCTCACGCTGATTGCAAGCAACATCGAGCGGATGGGCGAAGGTCGCATCGTCCACGGCGACGGCGCGGTGTACCAGCGGGTGAAGTACGACGCCCTCGTGTTCGCGCCGGCCCTCCAGGAGATCGTCGAGGGCACCGTGGTGGAAATCCTTAAGTTCGGCGCTTTCGTGAGATTCGGCCCCCTGGACGGCCTCCTGCACATCTCGCAGGTCATGGACGATCGGGTCGACGTGGACGAAGAGGGGCAGCGGCTCATCGGGAAGGACACGAAGCGCGACCTGCGCATCGGCGACAAGGTCCGGACGCGGATCGTCGCGGTTTCCCTGAACGAACGGGCGCCTCGGGAGTCGAAGATCGGACTCACGATGCGCCAGCCCGCCCTCGGCAAACTCGACTGGATCGAAGAGGACCGCGCGAGAGCGGAAGGTCGCACCCGGAAGAAACGGTGAAGTATGGTCGTCAAGATTCCAAAGGCGTGCAAGAACTGCTCCGCGATCACGGACGAGGACAAGTGCCCGTTGTGCGGGAACGAGACATCGAAGGATTGGCAAGGCTACGTGATCATCGTGGACCACCCGCGGTCCGAGATCGCGAAGAAGATGGGCATCCATGTCAATGGGAAGTTCGCCCTTCGCGTTCGCTGAGTTCGCGGACGCGACGTTGCGCCTCCCGGATTCGTTGCGAGAGTACCTGCGTTGGCCGATGGGCTCGCTCGTGCACGGCGAGGCCATCCTCCCCGCGATCGGACGTGCGAGCCCCGTCGTGACGGTCGGCGATTTCTGCACGCTCGACCTCGTCGCCCGCGGCCGTTCGCCGGACGTGTGCCTCGTCGACTTCAAGACGAAACGGCAAGAGGATCCGGAGCTCCGCGAGGCCCTGCAACGGATCGGCTCCGTCGTGATGCGGGTCACGAATCCCGCGGGGACCATCACTCCGGACGCATGGCGCATCGTGTCCGAAGCCTTTAAGTCGAAGGAGCGGGTTCGCGTCGAAGTCCGAGGCGAAGAGGACCTTCTGGCCCTGGTCTGCATCGCCCTGGCGCCTTCGTCCGCGGCGGTGCTCTACGGCCTGCCGACGCAGGGCGTCGTGGTCGTGCGGGCCGACGATGCCGCGAAGTCCCGGGTCCTAGACGTCCTCCGGCGGATGGATCGGTGACGATGGAACTCGAGGTGGTCCAAAGGAAGGAGAATCCGCTCCTCAAGAGGACCGAGGTCTCGTTCAAGGCGATCCACAAGGCCGAACCGACCCCGACCCGGGACGCGCTCCGGGCCTTCCTCGCGAAGGAACTGAAGGCGACGAAGGACATCGTCGTGATCGACTCCCAAGCCTCCACGTTCGGTCGGTACGAGACGGTCGGATACGCGAAGGTCTACAAGACGAAGGAGCAGGCCCTTATCGTCGAGCGCAAGCACATCCTGGTCCGCAACAAGCTGATCGAGCCGGAGGTCAAGAAGGAGGCCGCGCCGAAACCGGAGAAACCCACGCCGGCTCCGAGGGCGGCGAAACCGGTGGCGGCGCCCAAGCCGGAGGCGCCGAAACCCGAGGGGAAGCCCGAACCGAGGACGGAGAAGCCGCCGGCGAGAGAGGAACCGAAGCCGGCTCCCAAGGAAGAGAAGAAGGCCGCGCCAAAAGAGGAAAAGAAGCCCGCTGAAAAGAAAGAGGAAAAGAAGGACGAGAAGAAGGCGGAGCCGAAGAAGAAGGGCGGTAAGTGATGGCCGAGGCGAAGAAGGAAAAGGGAAGGGCCGGCCTCAAGCGAAGGTTCTACAAGATCGACGGGAATCGCATTTCGCGGGAGCGAGCGAACTGCCCGAAGTGCGGACCCGGCGTGTTCCTCGCCAAACATGTGGATCGCGTGTCCTGCGGCCGCTGTGGATACACCGAATTCGCCAAGAAATGATTCGTCCCCGGCGTCGTTGAGGCGGATGCTTTAACTCCGTGACCTATTCGCCCGCGAGCCCGCGTAGGCTAGTTTGGATAGACTTCCAGGCTCCGGACCTGGTGACTTGGGTTCAAATCCCAACGCGGGCGCTCCTCACGGCGTCAGGCCTTCTCAGCAGCCACCAGGTTCTCGGCGTACCCCAAAAATTTCACTCACCACTGGCGAGCCGTGACGCGCGACCCTTTCCGGAAGGTCGGCTGAGCGACTCCCGGAGATCGCGGCCGGGTCGATGAGCGAGGAACAGGACCAAGTCGGCCACGTTTGTGCCCGTGGGACCGGTTACGACCAAATCGCGGAGCGGGCGGAAGAACGAATACGCGTCGTTGTTGTCGAGGAACTCCTCGGGGTTCAGTCCGAGGGCGCTCGCCCGTGCCATCGTCTTTCCGTCGACGATCGCGCCGGCGGCCTCCGTGTTGCCGTCCGCCCCATCCGTGCCGCAGGCGAGGAGGACCGCGGGCCGGCCCTCCAAGAGTCGGGCGGCCGACAGTGCGACTTCCTGGTTGCGCCCTCCCCGGCCGCCGCCGCGGACCGTGACGGTGGTCTCCCCTCCGGCGATGACCGCCACAGATCGCGCGGCCGAATTCCATCGAAGAGCCTGCGAAACCACGACCGGTCCAACGTGACGAGCCTCTCCTTCCATCGCGGTCGTGAGAACGTGCGAGGCATAGCCCCGTCGCTCCGCTTCCTCCCGGGCAGCGTCGCAGGCCTGTCCGTTGTCGGCCACGATCACGTTGTAGACGGCGCCGGAGGGAACCGAGGTCCGAGCTTCACTGGACTCCGCGGCCGACCGAAGAAGGCGCTGCACGGTCACGGGCATCGAATCCCACAAACGGTGCCGCTCGAGAATCGACTTCGCGCGTTCACCCCGCGAAGAGTGAAGGGCCGTCGGACCGGAGCCGATGTCATCGATCGGATTCCCGACGATATCCGACAGGATGAGACCGACCATCGTGGCGCCGCGGGCCGAGGCTCGTTCGGCGAGGCGACCTCCTTTGACCTTGGAAAGGCCCTTGCGGACCTCATTAACGTCTCGAATGCCGAGCCCGCTGCGGAGCAGTTCGACGGTCGCCGTCCGCAGGTCCTCGAGGGGGACCGGGGTCGCCTCGAACAGGGCGCTCGCCCCGCCCGACAGGAGGACCAGGAGAAGGTCCCCCGGTCCGAGTCGGTCGATCAAACGCATCGCGGCTTCGCCCGCCTTGAGGCTCCCCTCGTCGGGCACCGGATGTGACGCGCGGACGACCTGGAAGCCGTTCGGGGGAGGGGACGGGATCTCTTGGGCCACGAGGAGTCCTGAGTCAGGCCGGAGGAGGCGGAGCGCGCCCCTCGACATGCCCATCGACGCCTTTCCGATCGCGAGGATGTGAATCGAACGTCGCGCGTCTATCGGAATCCGATTTCCCGAAACCGCGAGGCGATCGCCGTCCAGGTGCAAGGCCTCCATGACGGCTCGCTCGGGATCGACCCTTCGAACGGCACGTTGGAAGATTGCGATGGCATCCCGCCGCAGGTCGCGGAGGACGGAAGGCATCGCGCGGGAGGACTCCGCCTTTCGCGTAACGGTCCGGACGGAGTCCCGACTCGCTCCCACTGACCGCGCCTTCCGGCTGTCCGGGCGCCGCCGTGGCGGTCTCGGATCCCTCATCCTAGAACCGGAATAGGGGATCGTTCAATACGAAGTTGATGAAGAAATACCCGAAGAAGGCCACGTTCAGGAGCAAGGCCACATACGACCACCACTTCAGCCGGGCGGGTTTCGGCAGCTGCCGATTGAGGTAAATCACCGCGAACGGGATGATCATCGCGGGGAGGTTTGAGAAATTGGCGGACACCTGAATCAGTCGGAACGCGGGCGCCAGAAAGATGACGGCTGAAATGAGGAGGGTCAGTCCCAGCATGAACGGATAGTAGAAGCGGCGGGGGTCTCCCCCGGTGAATTTCCGGAACCGAGGACTGATCGCATGGGCGCCGTCGACAAACTGTCGGGTGAGGAGCTCGAAGACGACCAGCTGGGTGGAGAACAAGATCATGAATCCGGCGATCAACGCCCACGGTCGCAAGAAGGCCATGTTCGGGAAAAGAGTTCCAAGCTGGTCCGCGGCAAAGGTTGGGATCGTGAGCTCGGTCGGCGTCCTTCCCGACGTCTGGGCAAGCTGGTAGACGATCATCGTCGGGAGCATCATGCCGAAGAGCGCACCGACGAAGAAAATCCCCCATTGGTCGTAGAGCAGGTATCGGAACCAACGCCGCCACCGCGCGGCGTTCTCCGGCGTGTCGCGGAATGTGACTCCCGAGGCCCGGATCTCTTCCTGTTTCCCGCCGACGAGCCCCGCGATGAAGCCAATTCGACTACCCATCCCATACCCTTTGTCTCGATAATAGCTGATGAGGACGAAATTCAGGCCTGACGCGAATGCGGTGAAGCCCGCCAGCGCGCCTAGATTCGTCGCGCTCGTGCCCGGCGGCGGAGCCGCGGGGGTCACGAGAGATGCGAACGAGTTCCCCCAAACCGCGGCGGGGACCACGAGGATGGCGATGATGACCACAGACAGGAGGATGAACACGACCATGAACCAGTTCACGATCTCCAGGGTCCGCGAAATCTTTCGGCCGAACAAGGTGATTCCGAATACGAGGAACAAAAGCCCGACCCCGAGCGCCTTGACGGTGGAAAGCTCCGCCGCAGTCCTCGCGCGGCCGAAGATGAGCGGGAAGAGGCTTTCGCCCGCAGCTTGCGCCCAACCTCCCCAGATGAATGCAAGGTAGAACAGGAACACCGCGAGGGGTGTCCAGAGCCAGAAACCGGGGGGCACGCGGCCGAAGGCGACGACGGGAGCTTCACCGGTTGCGAGGGTGAAACGCCCGACTTCGACGTTGTAGAAGACTTGGAGGATGGCGGAGACGAGGACGATCCACCCTATGCCGATGAAGCCGGTCGAGGACCCGCCCACGGTACGCGGACCGACGAGCCACTCGCCGCTCCCGATGGAAACGCCGAGCGCGATCATGCTCGGACCGAGGACGTACAGGAAGAGCTGTTTCGGGCCGATCCGGCCCTTGATCTTGAAAACCTCCTCCGGTTCAGGCAAGTCGGTCAAGGGCAACGGGGGGCGGCTCTTCCCGATCTGCATCGTTTCACCGGATTCGGCCACCTTCTGCCTCGGCTCTGCTTCCATCATTTCGACCACAAATCTTCCTCCAACCTAGACGCCTACGCGGATGAGCGACCCTCGACGCGGTTCGCGCACAGCAAACGTAGGGAACGCGGAGCCGCGACGGACAGCAGGGCCGTCTACCTCCCCCGCCGCGGAAAGGGCGTGCTAATATTTGACTCTCGCGGTGCACATGAAACACGTGCCGTCCGGTGGACCCGCGAGGAACAGGACCAGGCAATCGGTCCAAGCCCTTTTGGTCGGCGACCTGTTTACTGGCCTCGATGCCCGCGCGTTCTCGTGTTCTCGGGTTGGCCTCGGAACTGGGTCCGATCGTCGGAGCGGAAAACGTCCTCACCGAGTCCAGTGCCCTCGAGGCTTTCCGGAAGGACATGGCGGACTTCGAGGCTACCCCGGCGGTCGTAGCCCGCCCCTCGACCGAGGAGCAGGTCGGCCGAATTCTCGACGTCGCCACGCGCCGTCGCGTGCCCGTCGTCGCCCGCGGGGCCGGGACCAGCCTCACGGGGGCCGTCGTCCTCGACGGTGCGATCATCCTGGACATGCAACGCTTCAACCGGATCCTGAAAATCGACCCGGTGAACTGGTACGTCCAAGTGCAGGCCGGCGTCGTGCTCGACGACCTCAATCAGGCGCTTCGGAAGGAGGGATTCTTCTTCCCGCCGGATCCGGCGAGCAGCTTCCTGTGCACGGTCGGCGGCGCGATCGCGGAGAGCTCCGGCGGCATGCGATGTGTGCGATACGGGACGATGCGGGACTGGGTCCTGGCCCTCCGCGTCGTGCTCGCGAACGGACGGAGCGTGACGCTCGGCGAACCGCTGGCCAAGAACCGCGTCGGGTACGACCTGGTCCATCTGATGATCGGGAGCGAGGGGACCTTGGGCGTCGTGACGGAGGCCCATTTGAAAATCCTCCCGGTTCCTTCCGTACCCTTCGTCCGGATGCTCGTGACCTTCGACGATTGGCCTTCCGCGGGCCGGGCGATCCAAGAGCTCCGCCGTCGACAGGTCATGGCCAACCTGATGGAATTCATGGACCGCGAGACGGTCCTCGCCGTGAACGCGGCCTTCCAGACCAATTTCGAGGAAGCCGAAGCGACCCTCCTGGTCGACCTGGACGAACCCCTCGTCGTCGTCGCGGAAGCCATTTTTCGGGCGCACGGGGCCCGACGCTTTTCGCGCGCCGCGAACGAGGCCGAAGCGGAACGGTTCTACACCGTGCGGAGTCACGCGTACCTGGCCGTCAAGGAATTGGCCTCGGGGGTCCAGATCGAGGACGTGACGATCCCGATCGACCGCCTCGCGGAGTACCTGGCCCTCGTCAAGGAAGTCGCGACGCGGCATGGGCTTCGCATGCCGACATTGGGCCATGCCGGAGACGGGAACGTCCATCCCACGATCCTGTTCGATCGGACGGACTCCGCCAGTCGGGCCGCCGCGACCGCGGCCTCCCAGGATCTTTGCCGCTACGCGATCCGTGTCGGAGGGACGATCACCGGGGAACACGGGGTCGGGGTCCAAAAGGTCGCCCTCATGCGCGAACAGATGCACGCGCACGGCGCCGAAGAGGCATTGCGGCTGATGAAAGGGATCAAGCAACTCTTCGACCCGAAGAGTATCCTCAATCCGGGGAAGTACGTCGAGGCCGCGTGAACCAGGTCCTAGGGCGGCCCTTCGAGACGGACCAGATCAAACGGGTGCCGAACCGGACGCCCCAACCCGTCCTGCAACTGAAGGGTGCACACGCTGCTCTCCGTCGCGATGAGGTCGCATCCGCTCGCGCGGAACTGTTCGAATAGCTTCTCCCCCACCGCCATCGACAGGTCGTACCCGAGCCATCCGGCTTTCATCCCGAAGGTTCCGGCAATTCCGCAACAGGTGCCCGTCTCCACGGGCCGGACCCGATACGAGGCGCGCTCAAGGAACCGCATCGCCGGGAGCCCGGAGGAGAGCGCACGGTCGTGACAGGGGATATGGAATCCGACGAGGCCGACGACGTCACTGCTCGGTCGGAGGGAGAGCTCCGCGAGATGGGGCTCGATGAACTCGAAGAATCCGCGGGAATGGGTTGCGACCTTCGACGCGAGGTCTCCTTCGAGTAGCTTTGGGTAGACTTTGCGGAGCATGTAGACGGCCGTGGGCTCCGTCGAAACGATGTCGTACCCGTCGTCCACGAGCGGCCCGAGGACCCGCAGGTTTTCCGCGGCGAGCTTCGACGCCTTCCCGAGCCGACCGTACGAGACGTAGGGCATGCCGCTCCACTGGACGTCCGGGATGATGACCGAGTAACCGAGTCGCTCGAGGATCTCAATCGCCCGCAGTCCCTGATCGGGGTTGTTGTACTCCGCGTAGAGGTCCGGGAAAAACGCCACTTTGCCGACCCGACCCGCTGGGCCTTCACGGGCCTGGAACCGAGACCGCAAGGTCCGGTGGGCGAAGGCCGGCAAGGTCCGCCGACGATCGACGCCAACGGCCCACTCCATCAGGACGCGTAAGGATGCCCGCCGCAGCAAGCGGTTCGCCAGGGGAGCCGACAGACACGCGAGCTTCGCAAACGCCTCGGAGGCCATGAAGAACCGCTCCGCGGTTGGCTGCCCATGCGCCTCGACGTCCTGGTCCTTCACCTTCGCGATCATCCACGGGATGTCAATGTCGACGGGGCAGATCTCGTGGCACAGGCCGCACGAGACGCAGAGGTGGGCGAAGGATGCCTCCTCGAGGCCGTGGACGTTCGCGGTCCAAGGGATGCCGATCGGACCAGGATAGATGTGGCCGAACACGTGGCCGCCCGTGACGCCGTAGGTCGGGCAGACGTTCATGCAGGCTCCGCAGCGGATGCAATTCAACGCCTCCCGAAACGACGGGTCGGCCCGCATCCGGGTCCGTCCGTTGTCCAGGATGATCACGTGGAACTCCCGCCCCGCCGGATCCTTCGCGACGGGCTGACGCTGGGAGATCAGGGACACGTACACCGTCATCCGCTGTCCGGTCGCGCTGATTGCATGACCACGGACGAGGTCCGCGGCATCCTCCCAACGCCGGACGATCTTCTCGAGGCCGATCAGGGCGATATGGACCTTCGGCACGCTCGTGACGAGGCGGCCGTTGCCCTCGTTCGTCTCGACGACGATCGATCCAGTCTCGGCGACTCCGATGTTCGCGCCCGTCACGCCGACGTTCGCCGCCAGGAATTGCGGCCGCAATCGGGCGCGGACGACGGACAGGATGCTCGACGGCTCCGGGACGATCGGCTCTCCATACGCTTCCGAGAGCATGCGTGCGATCCGATCCGACGTCATGTGGATCGCGGGGAATACGAGATGGGACGGCTTCTCCCCGGCCACCTGGCAGAGGAGTTCGCCCAGGTCCGTCTCGATCGCGCGGATCCCCTCCGCGGCAAGACCCTGGTTCATTTCGACCTCCTCCGAGGTGAGGGATTTCGACTTGACGAGGAACTCGGCGCCGTTGGCTCGGCACACATCGAGCACGTATTGGACCGCCTGGCGGCCGGTTGCGGCGAAAAAGACGCGACCCCCGTTCGCCCGGACCGCCTCCGCAAACGCCTCCGCAATCGAAGGATCCTGGGCCGCGGTCTCTTTGATCAACCGTACGCGATCCCGAAATGCGGGAAGGTCGAGGCCGGTTTTCTCGATCGTCGCGGCCCGGTTCGCCCGACCCCGTTCCATCGCTTCCCAGAGTTTTCCGACCCGTGCGGGCTCTTCGATGGACCGGCGAACTTCGATCGCCAATCGCCGTCGTCCCTTGAGCAGGTGCCTACCTCCCTTCGAACCATTCGAGGAGGACCACATGGAGGGAGTGGGGCCCGTGGACTCCATAGAGGAGGCGGAGTTCGATGTCACCCGTCCGGCTCGGCCCCGAAATGAACGTGACCGTAGGTCGCTTTCCCGGTCCGCTCGCCCGGAGAATGTCTCCGACGACGGCCATCGCCTCGCCGACGTCTCGGACTAACCTCCCGGCGGGGAGCAGGACGATGTGCACGATCGGCAGGGACGCGGCGAGGCGCGCGGCGTCATCGTGAGCCACCTCGACGATCGCCCCGTCCTCCGCAATTGCATACTCCGCCCAAGTCACTCCGACCTCCGCGGCGGCGCACGCGCCCAGGACATCCCTCGATGGAAGGTCCTCCAAGAACTGGACGGATCGACCCTGCAAAGCTCCGGAGACCACGGCACGAAGCTCGGCCGGAAGATTCGCGACAACGACTCGATTCGCCCGGTGGCCCTCGACGACGGATCGAAGGATTTCCAGAGTGCTGTCCTTGCCGGTCGCCGAATGAGGCTCGGCTTTCAATTCAAGGAGCGCGGCCTTGAATCGATCCGAAAGGTCCGGCTCGGAGAGTACGGTTCCGCCCCCGATCGAGGAGGTAACGCGGCTTGGCTTATGCGCTTCACGTACCGGACCGCACGGTCCGACACCGAGACCGTCGTCGCCCTAGCCATGCCGCGGCTCCGTTTCCGCGAGTTGGCCGACCCCGGCCGCCTCAAGGCGTTCCGCCTCGACGGCTTTCAGGGCCCGTCGGAACAGAGGCGCGGGCAGGATCGTGACCAGGATGAGGACGAGGACGATCATGGAAAACAGGGCATTCCCGACCACTCCCGCCGACAGGGCGGCGAAGGCCACGACCAGGCCGACCTCGCCCCGAGGCGTCATGCCCCAGCCGATCGCCACGGCTTCGCGGACGGTCATCTTCGCGAGGCGGGCCGGGAGGCTACAACCGACCACCTTTGTGATGACGGCGACAACGGTCAGGACGATCGCAAACGGGATCAAGCCGAACTGAGTCGCCACCGAGGGGAAGTCCACCTGGAGGCCGAGGGACACGAAGAAGATCGGGGTGAAGACAGCCGCGAGAGGTCGGGCTGCTTTCGAGAAGTCGTCCTGGAGGGTGGTGTTCGCGAACATGCTTCCCGCGAGGAATGCGCCGACAACCGCGGACAATCCGAGCGACTCCGCCGTGAGGGCGAAGAGGAACGTAATCGCCACCGCGACGACGAAGCCGCCTAGGGGGACCCCCAGCGTCTTCCCTTCGATGTGGATTCGTGCGACGACCCGGCGAAGTAGGTAGATGCCGATCGCCATCCCGACGACGAGAAATCCGACGGCTTCGGTGACGAGGATCACGAGATCAACGGGGCTGACCCGGCCCGCCGTCGCCCCGACGACCACGGAAAGGACAATCAGGCCGAGGACGTCGTCGACGACTGCCGCCCCCAAGATCGTTTGGGCCACGCGGTCCTTCAGGAGGTTCAGTTCGAAGAGGACGGCGGCGGTGATCGCGACGCTCGTCGCGGTGAGGGTCGCTCCGACGAACAGCGCCATCGTAAATTGGGTCCCATTGGCCCCAATCGATGCGACGGGCACGAGATAGAGGGCCGCCGCAAAGCCAAGGAGGAGTGGTAGCACGACCCCCCCGGATGCCACGGCCACGTTCTTCCGCGTGTACACCACACGGAAATCGAAATCCAGACCGATCAGGAACAGGAGAAAAATTGAACCGAGGACCGCAAGTGTACGGACGACAGCCGGATCGAAAAAGTATCGGTATGAGCCCAGCGCCGCGTTCCCCACCACGCTGGGACCTAGCACGATGCCCACCGCAATCTCTCCGATGATCATGGGCAGATGCCAGCGTCGGAACAAAAATTGACTTGCGGTGGCGAGGGCCAAAAGAATTGTCAGCTGCTGGAACAGGGCCTGCGTTTCCGCGGCCGCCATGGCTCTGCCGAAAACGGCGGCGGCCTATTAATGGATGAGCGGTCGACTCGCGGGGGCCCTGTCCGACCGGAGCCTGCGGATGACGTGTCCTCGAACTCGATCGGTTCCGACACCGCCTCAAGGTTCCCTTTCAGGACGGGCAATTCCGCTGCGCTCTCGGCCGAGGAGCTGGATGACCCCTCGGAGAGTCGTACACACCCTGACCGCGCCGGCCGAAGTCAGGTCACCGGCTTGGACCGCCGAGCCCGCGGTCACGCCCACAGCGACCATGCTCGCCGCCCTTGCCGCGATCATATCCCAGCGTGAGTCGCCGACATACCAACATCGTTTCGGCTCGACCCCGAGAACCCGACAGGCCTTCAGGAGCAGATCGGGAGCCGGCTTCGCATGTGCAACATCGTGCCCGTCAATGATCGTCGGAGGACGAGGGAGACGTAACGCCTGGACGGACGCCCCGACCTGCTCGTGCCGGCTCGAGGTCGCGATCGCCCAGGGAATACTTCGCGCTTCGAGCCTCATCAACAGTTCACGTGAGGCGGGCAAAGGCTTCGGGTCGACGTTCAGGGTCTCGAAGACCTCCCCTTGCCGACGGTCGATGCGCTCGGCCCGTTGCTCGTCGAGATCCTGCCCCAGCGCGCGGGCCGACTCTCGAGCCACATATCTCCCATCGCTGCCGATGAGCATGGCGACCTCCCGGTGGCCGACCGAGATGCCCGCCTCGTGGAGGGCCTGGAGCCACGCCCTAATCCTCGCAGGGACCGTGTCGACCAGGGTCCCGTCGAGGTCGAACGCGATTGCGGCGGGAGGTCGCAAGGGGCCCTCGAGAGCACGCGCGATCCTAGCGCCCCCGCAGGTATGCGAGCACCGCCTCCGCGTTTCGGTCCGGTGGGAACACGGGATAGAACACTTTCTTGACACGACCGTCCTCGGCGGCGATCGTAAGTCGTTTGATGTACCGCCGGCCTTGGAACTCGAAGGCGGGAAGGCGCAGGGCCTCGGTCAGCTCGAAATCGGAGTCGCTCAGGAGCTCGTAAGGAATACCCATGCGGACCGCGAACTCCTTCTGGTCCTCCGGACGTTGGGCGCTGATCCCAAAGACTTCGAGCCCCAAGTCAAGGAACTCCCGATAATGGTCCCGATAGGCACAATTCTGGCTCGTGCATCCACGGGCGCCTGGGATCAGGTCCCACTCCTTAGGCATGTCCGGCTTCCCGGTGGCCGCGGGATAGAAGAACAGCACCGTACTCCGCGCGGAGATTTTGGCAATGTCCACGTGGCGACCGGTCGTGGAACGGAGGCGAACCGAGGGCATCGACATGCCAGGGAGGTGATCGCACGCCCCGTCGTCCACCGGTACGGGAAGTCCCGGCGGCAGCCCGTACGGCTCATCCATTCGTATCCCTCCCGGCTCTGAACCGACGCCTGACAGAGCCGACGTTCGTCATCGTATCCGTAAAGTCGGCATTGCCTTTCTTTCTTCGGCCCTCCTTTGCAAGCTCACTCCCGCCCTAATACATCCCCTCCGGCAGGCTCTGTTCCCGGAGCGAGCCAGGGTCGGTTCGGAACGCAGAAATGATCATGCCTTTTTCTTCAACTGTTCCTTCGCTCGAAATAGGACGATTCTCCTCATCAGGTCGTAGGGGATGGGCTGATCCATTGGAAATTGGACCGAACCCTTTCCCTTCTTGTACCGCGACAGTTCTTTCTTGAAGGCTTCGACACCGGAGGGTATCGGATAGAATCCGATGTGACTCTTGAACGCCGCGAAATAGACCAACGCTTTGCCGTTCAGTTTGAATGTCGGCATCTGGTAGCTGATCCCTTCCACCACGCCGGGAACCGCTTTCTTCACGGTTTCTCTCATCTTTTCAAGAATGCGTTGAACGTCCTTCGGAAAGGTCTTGATGTATTCGTCTACGCTTAGGAAACTTGTCTTGTCCATTCCGTCTCCTCCATGATCAAGCCGGGCGATGGGATGCCGGTCCCGGAGGAATAGGGAGGGCCCAATAAGCCTTGGGGGCACTTAAGGGACAAGCGAACGGTCATAGCCCCTCCAATGTGTTCCACCGATGAGTCGGGATGCTTGGGAGCCAACGACGCGGTCTCACCCGACAGCTAGCCCATAGTGTCCGAGCCGATGGTGGTACTCCTTCGGGCTCATCAGAGAGCCGAACGCCCGCTGGACGACCTCGCTCAGCGACGGATGGATGTGGATGGCATCGAGCATGGGCCGGGCGCTCTGGTCCGAGGTGTACATCAGATTGATGATCTCTTGAATCAGGACGGAGGCATGGGGACCGACGATGTGCGCCCCCAGGATCTTCAACGAGTCCCGTGCCACGACGACCTTCACAAAGAAGTCCCGTACGTTCATCGCCTCTCCCTTCGCGGTGTCCTCATACCGCTCGAAACCGATCAGGACCTTCGCCTCGCCGAATTGCTCGATGGCCTCCTTTTCTTTGAGTCCTACCCCCGCGATTTCGGGATACATGAAGACGGCGTGCGGGATCGCGTGGTAATCGACCTTCACCTTCTGCTTCCGAACCGCATTGTAAAACACAACCTCGGACTCGTAGTTCGCGACATGCCGAAACAGGAACCTTCCGTCGGCGTCCCCGAAGGCCCAGACGTTCGGCTGCGAGGTCGCGAGGTACTCATCCGTCTCGATCCAACCGTCCTTTGTCAGTTTCACACCTCCCCTCTCCGGGTGCAGGAGATCGGTCTCGGGCCCTCTTCCGGCCGCGACTAGGACCTCCCGGGCGTCCAGAGTCTTGGTCCGTCCGGTCTGTCGTTCGACGACGTGCAGCCGCTTGGTCCCCGGCGGGATTTCCTCGACCTCACGGACCTCGTGGCCGGTCAGGATCTGGATATGCCGGCCGAGCTCCCGTTTCGCGAGGGCGGAAATCTCAGGTTCCTCCTCGGGCAGGAACTGGGGATTCCTCCCGATGATTGTGACCTTGGATCCCACCGCGGAGAAGAAGTGTCCGAACTCGGCCGCGATGTAGCCCCCGCCGATGATCGCGATGCTCTCCGGCCGCTTCCTGAGTTCCATCCGGATGATCGAGTCGCTGGTGTGATACCGGACCTTGTCAAGCCCCTTGATCGGCGGGACAATGGCACGGGATCCGCTTCCGAGAAAGATCATCTTGCCTCGGACGGTCTTGCCTTCGACCTTCAAGGTATAAGGTGAAACGAACTCGGCGACCGCATGAAAGTAATCGATGTTTTCGGAGGAGGACAGGCCCTCCTTGATCGCGTCGATGTCTCGATCGATGATCAATCTCATCCGCTTCATGATCTTCTCGTAACTCACGCCCCTGACGTCGGCCTCGATGCCCAGGGCGTCGGCGTCTTCCATCGTCCGGACGAGTTCGGCCGGGTAGACCATGATCTTGGACGGGATGCACCCTCTCGTGAGACAGATCCCTCCCGGTTCGTCCTTGTCGATGACCGCGATCCGGATCTTGGGATTCTCCTGAATCAGCGCATCGACGAAGTTCATCCCGGAACCGGAGCCAAGGATGATGAGATCGTACTCCTGCACGGCAGCCCCCTCCCCGCATCGACCTTCCAAGAAAAGCATTGTGCGACGCGCTGCTCGACCGCTGACCGTCGTGTCATCACGCCGATGAGTGCGAGCCGCAAAATCCACCCATCCGCAAAACCTTAAATCGTCCGCGTACGCATTTGTCTTCGTGGAGAAATTCGACCGAGCGAAGCTTCGAGAACAGCTCACGCCGTTGCAGTACCAGGTGTGCGTCAACAAGGGGACCGAACGTCCCTATACGGGAGAATACTGGGACAACCACGAGCCCGGTGTGTACGTGTGCGTCGTCTGCGGGCGAGAGCTCTTTGCCTCGAAGACCAAGTTCGATTCCGGGACGGGCTGGCCGAGCTTCTGGGCGCCCGCCCAGGAAGGGAGCGTGGGGAACAAAGAAGATCGCAGCCTGTTCATGCGGCGGACCGAGGTCGAGTGCGCGAACTGCGGTTCGCACTTGGGACACGTGTTCGACGACGGCCCCGAGCCGACCCGGCTCCGGTATTGCATCAACTCCGCGTCCCTCAAGTTCCGGCCAGGTGCGCCCTAGTCCGGTCGAGGATCTCCGTACATTCTGCGTTCTCCCCTCGGTACGATTATATAGGCCTGCCCGTTTGCTCGCGGCTACTGAGGAATCATCATGGCCGAAACCCCGAAACCCGGAAGCATCGTGCACGTCGAGTTCCACGTCAAGGAACCGAAGAAGGTCGAGAAGTTCTATGCGAGTCTCTTCGGATGGAAATTTCAGGAGGTCCCAGGCATGAACTATTCGGTGTTCCAGGCACCGAGCGGGCCCGGTGGCGGCATCGGCGGCCTGCAGCCGGGAAACTGGCCCCCGGGCGTCATCAACTACATCTCGGTGAACTCGGTCGACGAGTACCAGGAGAAGGTCAAGAAGGCTGGCGGGAAGATCATCGCTCCGAAGAATGAGGTCCCCGGCCAAGGATGGTTCGCCATCTTTGAGGACCCCTCGGGTACCCGTATGGCCTTGTGGCAACAGAATCCCAACGCCCCGCACATGTAGTCGTAACCGCCAGGTTCTCGAGGGAATACATCGAGACGGATCGAAGGCCTGCCCCCCCTCGCGGCACGCGGTCGACCTCATCCCCTGCGGGGCCGATCTAGGGGCGACCGACGCACAAGGAGAAGTTAGATACCAGGACGCAATTGGAGGACGTCGAGGGGCGTCGATGGCGGGTATCGGAAGACATGGCCTCGTTGTGATCCGGTCCAGTCACGAGGACCTCTCCGATCCGACATCGCACCTGCTCATGCCGACCGCCGAACAGGGTCCGTTCCCTCCCTTCGATCGGTTCGCCGAAACCGTCGCGACCCGGCGGATTCAGGTGGGGCTTCACCCGCACCTGGCGGAGGAAGTGGTCACCTACGTGATCGACGGCCTCGTGCACCATGAGGACGGGAGCGGCAATCACACCGTCCTGAATCCGGGATCGGTGCTCGTCGTCACCGCGCACCAAGAGGTTCGGCACGAGCTAACGATGCAGCCGGCCCAGGAGGGCCGGAGCGCCCGGTGGTTGTCAATCGTCCTCCGCTTGCCGTGGCACACGGAGGCGCCGCCGACGTCAATCCAAATAAAGGATGCGGGAGACGCGATGGAGTCCATCGATGGTACGCTGCGACGGCCCGTCGTTGGACCTTCGGCACGGGCCGAAACATTCATGCAACTCGAATGCACGGACATCGAGTTCACTCGGGAGGCGGACGTGTCGGTCCCCATCGACCACGGGCGCCGAGGCGTGGCCTATGTCCTTCGAGGTTCGGGGATGATTGAAAAGAAGCCGATCGAGATGGGGCATGGCGCGTTGTTCGGGAACGTGGCCAGGCTGGCTTTGTACGGATCGCCTGGATTCCGGGTCTTTCTTGCGACAGTCCCCCGCGTCGAGAACCGAGGGGAGAGTGACGCCGATCGAGATCTCGAGTGATTCGAAATCGGGGAACCGGGTTGAGAAGATGGAAGCCGTCCTCAAGACGCCCGAGATCGACATCAAGACGCTCCTGCAGGCCTGGGCAGAGAGGAAGTGAGCAAAATAGCAAGGAAAGGCAAGTCACCGACATCCGCGACCTCGCCGAGAGCGAAACTCACCTTCGAGCGCACCTTCCAAGCGGCGACCGTAGACGAGGTCTGGGACCTCTGGACGACGAAGGCAGGTCTCGAATCGTGGTGGGGCCCCGAGGGATTCGTGACGAAAGTCAGCAGGCTCGAACTCCGCCCGGGTGGCAAGTTCGAATACGCGATGACGGCGACCGATTCGGCCCAAATGGAAGGACTCAAGGCGGCAGGTCTCCCTCTCACGACCGTCGCGGGCGGCACCTATGTCGAGGTCACACCGCGTACGCGCCTCGTGTACAGGACGGTCGCCGATTTCATCCCTGGCGTGGCTCCGTATGAGGTCGTGGCCGTGGTCGAGATCCACGGTCGGACACAAGGGGTCCACATGGTCGTGACCGAGGATGCCATGCACGACGAGCAGTGGACGCAAATGTCGGCCATGGGCATGAACAGCTCCCTGGACAAACTGGCGAAGGTCCTCGACGCGCGCCGGGTCCGTCCTTAGGAGAGGACGACACGAGACCGCGGCGGGATCCTGAGCCTAGATCGCGGGCTTCGCTACCATGACGTAGAGGGCGACGAGCGGAAGGATCGTTGCGATGGCGCCCCATAGGGTCCATTTCCGGAAGACCGAGGCGAAGTCCTCGGGAAGAGGTGCGTTGGTCTGTGCCGCCTCCGAACTCATGCGGACCATTTGGTTCTGGTATCGTCGGATTACAGCGCCGTACAGAGCCCCGGTCGCAATGAGCAGAGTGAGGCCGACGAAAATCCATCGATTCGGGGACATCGTGAACCCGAGCCATCCACCCCAGGCCAGGTTGGTCAGCGCGAGTCCGTTGAGCAACAGGAGGATCATGCCCGGCGACGTGAACCATCGGTCCGCCCTGTTCACGCCAGCGGACGCGAACGCGGCGACCCGCGAGTCCTTCTGTCCGACGGCCCAGGTCATCCAGGCCGCCGTCACGGTGAGGTTGCCCAGGAACAACACGGCACCGAGGATGTGCAGCAGTAGATGCCAGTTGTACGGAAACAACGGCAGGGAAACGACGATGGACAGGAGAATCGCGACGGGAGGCCGCGGACCTGTTCCAGCCAATTCCCTACAACCCCCTCCTTTGGGTGATGGCGTCGGTCGGTCATAAAGAAAGAGGACCGCTAGGTGGCGTGGTCGCGAGGTCCGGAAACGCTACGAGCCATTTTCCCACCTCGCAGCGAGGGCGTGTCCGAAAGAGCAACAGAATATTCCACATCCTGCCTTCCCGGTACTCGGGGCCAAAGGACATGTGCCGGAACATCAAACCGTTGTTCAACTTCGACCCTCCCGCAACCGACGCGGAGGTTCGGGATGCCTCCCTCCAGTTCGTACGGAAGATCTCGGGATTCAGCAAGCCGTCCCGGGCCAACGAGGCCGCGGTCAATCGCGCCGTCACGGAGGTGGCCGCGGTGGCCCGACACTTTCTGGACTCGCTCGTCACCGACGCGGAACCCCGGAACCGCGAGGTCGAGGCTGCGCGCGCCCGCGCGCGAGCCGCCGAACGATTCGGGACGTCGTGATCGATCGAATTTTCATATTCGGCAGATCGTCGCGGGGAGTGCGTCTTTCGGCAGGCAGCTTCTTGCCCACCGTAAAACCTGCCTCACGTGCCCCGGCCAATGAACGGATTATCGCTGTAGTCGACCGGGACGTCGACCACGGTTGGTGAGGCTTCCTGCAGCGCCTCGGAGAGAACCGAACTCAATTCGGACGGATGTTCCACGCGAAAACCGCGAATCCCGAATGCCTCCGCGAGGCGTACGAAGTCGGGATTGTCGAACCCGGTACCTGTCATCCGCCCGAACTTGGCCATCTGCTTCCATCGGATGCTCCCGAGCCCACCGTCGCGAAAGACCAAGTTCACCGTGGCGGTCCGCTCCCGCTTTGCTGTCTCCAGTTCGTGGACGCTCATCAGGAATCCGCCGTCTCCGCTCAGGGTCATGACCCGGCGATCCGGATCGGCGAGCTTCGCGGCAATTCCCCCCGGGAGGGCGATGCCCATCGCCGAGAGGCCGTTCGAGATGATGACGGTATTCGGCTTCATCGTCCGGAAGAACCGGCCGAGCCAGAGTTTGTGAGCTCCCACGTCCGAGATCAGCAGATCGTCGGGCTCGAGGATGTCGCGGAGCTCCCACAGGATCCGCTGAGGCTTCAGCACTCCCTTCGAACGCTCTCCCAGTTCGGACTCCAATCGTTTCAGGACCCGCTCCCGGGACCGAATAGCCCATGCAGGCTCCCGAGGCCTCCGGACCTGCTCCCGGAGGACGTGCAGGGATGTCCGAATCTCTCCGACCACCTCGACTTCTGGGACGTAGTGCACGGAGATTTCCGCGGGTAGGGAGTCGATGTGTACGATCCGCCGATCTCCTCGGGGATTCCACGACCGCGGGTCGTATTCGACGAAATCGAAACCGATGGCGATCACGAGGTCCGATTCGTCCAAGCCCGCGAGTTCGTAATCCCGCGGGAGCACCCCAACCGTCAGGAGGTTCATCGGGGATGTCCACGGCATCGCCCCTTTCCCCATGAATGTATGAGCGACGGGGATGTGAAGATCTTCAGCGAACCCACGCAACTCATCCGATGCACCGCTCCGGATCACGCCGTTCCCCGCGAGCACGATCGGCCGCTCGGCCTTCTGAATCAGATCGGCCGCCGTGTCGAGGCTCGCTCGATCCGGCGATGGATTCCCGATCCGCTCGATGGGCAGCGGTCTCGAGGCCGCATTCGCCTCTTCGTCCGCGATGTTTTCGGGGAGTTCGACGTGGGTCGAGCCCGGCTTCTCCGCCTCGGCCAACTTGAACGCCTTCCGAACGATTTCCGGAATTGTGTCCGGGCTTTCGATCCGGGCATTCCACTTTGTGATGGGGTCAAACAACTGCAGGATGTCCACGAACTGATGGGATTCCCGGTGCACCCTCGACAGGTTCGTCTGGGCCGTGATCGCCACGAGCGGAGCGCGGTCGAGGTATGCATCGGCCACGCCCGTGACGAGATTCGTCGCTCCGGGCCCCAGCGTCGCGAGGCAAACCCCCGCGTGGGTGGTGAGCCGTCCGTAGACGTCCGCCATGAACGCAGCGGCCTCTTCGTGGCGGGTGAGGACGAAGCGGATCGAGCTTTCCCGAAGGGCGTCCATCAGCTCCAGGTTCTCCTCGCCGGGAATCCCGAAGGCGAATCGGACCTGTTCGTTTTCCAGGCAGGAGACGAGGAAAGCCGCGGCCTTCATGCGTCCGGGATGGCCTACACCCCGATTTATCGAATGTGGAAACCCCGAAACGGCAGGCCTTGCCGAAAAGGAAAGGGGGTGGGCTTCGCGCTAGCGTCGCCGTCGCTTGATTCTGTGCGACGGCCCCGCACCCTTGCGACGACGGGCGCGTCGCCGCGCGCTTCTCGTCATCCGGACTTCTTTACGCGCCATCGGAACACGGAGACGGCAGGAGCTATTTGAACGCGAGCCGTTCGATTAGCGTCTCGCGAGGCGAACGGCGGAGGCCAAGCCACCGGGGACCATACCGCGAGCGCGGGAAATCCTCCGTTTCCTTCCGGCCCATGCGGACCCTGCGGTGGTGAGGATCGAGAATCCCATCCATGTCGATGCACCGGCGACGCTGGACAGAACCGGGAACAGGGGAAGGAAGGCGGGCACCGCCTGAAGGAACAGATACCAGCCTACCGTGAAGAGCCCGAATTCAACCGCCACGGTGAGGGCCCTGAGAGCAAACGCCAGGGCAACGGACGCCGCGATCCCGGCCGCCAGGACGGCAACCGGAAGCCAGGGATTCGGCCCGGATCCAAATCCCCTCCACACCAGATACAAGCTCCCAAGAATTCCCGCGCCCAGAATCAGGTAGGCAACTCCCTTTCCCAGGAGTCGAAGGAAGATTCCCGACAGGATGAGGGCGGCCCCCGCGATCGGAGTCGCGTAGTTCTTGATCAGCGCCTCCACGGTCGATAAGTCCACGCCGCGCCTCCTCCGACACCGCCATCCCCCAGTGCCCACCTAATACTTTCCACGGATGTCCAAATCGAATGAACAGGCGCGAAACGGGACTAGGGAGGGAGGACCGGGGCCATGATGTAAGACTCAGATTTCTCGATCCATGGGGCGGGATCAGGCCGCAACGCCTTCCGCTCCGGGGACGCGTAATACGCCGCGTCGCGAGCTTCGAACCCTTCGGGTCCGTCGTACGTGAGGATCCAGACGAAGATGTTCTCACCGCGTACCACCCAAGCCCCGTCGATGCGGAACCCGAACTTCTCTCGGAGGGGTAGGACGCCCCGGGTCCATCCTTCCAGCCATTCCTCCATCTTGCCCTCCTTGATCCGGTAGATCCGAAGTTGCGAGACCGAGTTCACCGAGTCACCTTCTGGTTCAGGGCTTTCCTCATGCCGGTCTCCGTTTCGCTCTCATGGACGACCTCGTATCCCGCTGAATCATAGAGCGCGCGTGCGATCGAGTTCCATCGAAAGACGTTCAGATAGAGCTCCTGCCCGCCTTCGTGTCTCACGAGTTCCTCCGTCGCCGCGAGCATGGCGCGACCATATCCCTTCCCACGGAACGGCGCGTCAACCGTGATCTGGTACAGCCACCGGCGAGTCGGAACGTTCAACATACGAACCGGTGGCGGTCCCACCCAGATCCAGCCCACCCCCCGGTCCGCCTCGTCGACCGCCCGGTAGACCCGGTGCCCTTCCGACGGTCCCGCAGCGGGCAAGAACGATTCGACGGCATGGCGTGAAAGCTCCTGTGCTTCCTCGGGACGCCAATGCCCGGCTCGAACCTTCTGGTCGGCGAACTCCCGGATCTGCTCCGGGACGAAGGCCGCATATTCCGCCGGGGTCACCGGAACGAGGCGAACCGTGAGAGCGGACATTGCAATGGACAAAGGCGACTTCGCCAAAGTCTCTTTCGGGACCTCACGAATTCCGGATTAAGCGTCGGGCCCTTCTCGGCGTGCGATGAGCGCCTGTTCAATGACCCGGAGGCCGATCGGTGCAAGATCGAGGTCCCCCAGTTCGCGCGTCTCGATGAAACGCGCGTTCTCCGCATCGCTCCCAGCAAAGGGCTCGCCCCGGATGTGGACGCACAGGAGGTCCACGAGCACGTAGTGCCAGCGAATTCGCGCCCCTTCCTTTTCGATGAAATCTGCCACAGCGACCACTTCCCGCGGCCGCACCTCCACCGCGGTCTCCTCGCGAGTCTCTCGGACCACGGCTTGCTCCACCGTCTCTCCGACCTCGACGGCCCCTCCGGGGATACTCCACCGACCTTGGGAGGGAGGATCTCTTCGACGGACGAGGAGGACCTGCGAGCCGCGGAACACGATCGCGCCGACCGCGGGGACCGGGCGCGTTGGGAATTCGTACGTCGACATTCGCTGTCGACAAGGACGCAACCGTCTTGAACGCTGCGACCGTCACGAAAGTGGGCCGCGGGAGTCCATCGGCGAATAGTCGTCGAAGGTCCGTTGGTAAATGACGTGCTGGAGGACCTCGCTCATCCGAACATACCGCTCCATCGGGATGTCGAGGCGCGTCCGAAGGTGGTCCAGGGTCTCCTTCATCGTAGAGAACAGGCGTGGCGATTGACGCAGGGCGGCGCGGACGTGCTCCCGCACATTCCAGACACCGACCGGCATGATGTACCCCGGGTGCGTCTCCCGAAGGATG
>Ga0209156_10000333_pt1 | contig 39602 bp, 44 predicted proteins | sample GraSoiAngelo_124_FD_185881 | JGI IMG/M metagenome (GOLD analysis project Ga0209156, IMG submission 185881) | Grasslands soil microbial communities from the Angelo Coastal Reserve, California, USA - 14_0927_05_20cm (SPAdes) (version 2) | ecosystem: Environmental > Terrestrial > Soil > Grasslands... | reverse complement strand
AAGCGCGTGGAGACCTGCCGCTGCGACGCACTCGACGAGTGCGGCGAGAAAATTCTTCAGCAAAGATCAAGCTAAAAGGCTCGCATTTTCCTAGTCGATTGCCTGCCGTTCACATGCACGTCGGAACGAAAAACTTTTCCATCTTTGTCGAGAAAGAAAACGACTCCACAATCCGCGCACTTTTGAGAAAGGAAAGTCACGCCAGCTTTTCTCGCCTCTCCCCTACACAAGGGGAGAGGACTGAGGTGAGGGGTTTTGGAACTGCACCTGCCCCATTGCGTTAGATAGACTGTCACCCTCCCTCTCCGTAGAAGGGCGAGGCGACCGATATGCGCGCAGGACATCGACCAGCCTGAACATCCGACTGGCAATTGGCCAACACTACATCGGCATCAGACCATCCCAAGGCTACTTCGTGTCTCCTTGCGCGGAAGCATTGGGATAAAGGAATTTCAGTTTTTTTAGTGAAATGTGCGCCCTCAAAATCTTTAGAAAGAAGAAGGGCAATTAAATCAAAAACCGGACGATGACATGAGCACCGTAGCAGACCATCGCACTAGTGAGACACTTGATTTCACCAATCAATTTGTGGTGTTCGGAAGGGAGCTGAGGTCACAATCTTCGTTTCCGTTGTTGCCTTCTGTAGGAGCTTTTCTGCCACCGCGGCTGGATCTCCGAAAACGGAACTCCCATGAATTCATCGAGATACCGCAAGCCGGCGCGTGGCAGGGTCAGCGCGCTCCGGAGCGATCTCAAAGCGCTCGGGGCAGCGCGGCGTCCTTGCAGTGGATGTTGCGCGGACTTGGGTTCAAATCACTCGATTCGTTGATCGATGTTGCAGTCCCCAAAAATATCCGGCTGGATCGGGAACTGAATTTGCCGGAAGCGAAATCGGAGAGCGAAGCACTGGCCGAGCTCGGCGCGATTTCCAGAAAGAACACGGTCGCGCGCTCTTTTATCGGCGCTGGCTATTACGACTGCGTTACACCGGCGGTCATCCAGCGAAATATCTTGGAAAACCCCGGCTGGTACACCGCTTACACGCCTTACCAGGCGGAAATCGCGCAAGGCCGCCTGGAAGCGTTGCTCAATTTTCAGCAGATGATTATGGACTTAACGGCGCTCGATATTGCGAACGCATCGCTCCTAGACGAAGCGACTGCAGCAGCGGAGGCGATGTCGCTTTGTCGTGCGGTCGCTCCAAACCGCAAAGCCTTCTTTGTGGCCGACAATTGTCACCCGCAAACGATTGCCGTTGTTCAAACACGCGCGAAGCCGCTCGGAATTGACATCAAGATCGGTGATTACTCGCATTTCAAATTCGACGACACCGTTTTCGGCGCGCTTGTGCAGTATCCCGCCACCGATGGCGGGATTTACGATTACAGTGAATTTGTAAAGCAAGCGCATAACGCCGGCGCTCTCGTTGTTGTGGCCGCCGATATTCTCGCGCTGACGTTATTGAAACCACCCGGGGAATTTGGTGCGGATGTCGCGGTCGGTAGCACGCAGCGGTTCGGCGTTCCGCTCGGGTTTGGCGGACCGCACGCCGCGTACTTTGCCACCCGCGACCAACACAAACGTCACATGCCCGGTCGACTGGTGGGCGTTTCGCACGATAAGGAAGGTCGGCCCGCCTATCGACTCGCGCTCCAGACGCGTGAGCAACACATCCGTCGCGACAGAGCGACGAGCAACATTTGCACGGCGGCGGTTTTTCCCGCTGTCATCGCATCGATGTACGCGGTCTATCATGGCCCGCACGGGTTGCGCGCAATCGCCAAGGGAGTTCATCGCCTAACGAGTCAACTGGCAGATGGTTTGCACGCTCTTGGTTGCACCATCACGCACGAAGATTTCTTCGATACGATCTCTGTGGAGGTCAAATCGGGCAGCGCACTTATCGAGCACGCTCAAAAGGTGGGATGTAATTTGCGCCCGCTTGGGCCACGCGCAGTAGCCGTTTCGCTCGACGAAACGACGACGCCGCGAGACATCAAGTTGCTGATGTCGATTTTTCGCGGCACGACTGCGCGCGATCTCGCCGCCGACGATTTATGCGAGCCACCGCTGCGTATTCCGCAGTTCGCCGTTCGCACTTCGCAAATTCTCAGCCATCCTGCCTTCAACACACACCACACCGAGACAGAAATGTTGCGGTACATCAAAAAACTCGAATCGCGCGATCTTTCGCTAACCACGTCGATGATCCCACTCGGTTCGTGCACAATGAAATCAACCGCCACAGCGGCAATGTTTCCGATTTCGTGGCCGGAAGTTTCCAAGTTGCATCCGTTTGCTCCCGGCGAACAGACGGTGGGATACATAGAGATTTGCAAGCAGCTAGAAGAGTGGCTTGCCGAAATCACTGGTTTCGCCGCGGTATCACTGCAACCCAACGCCGGATCGCAGGGTGAATTCGCCGGCTTGCTGGCGATCCGCGAGTATCACGCGTCGCGCAACGAAGCGCATCGCAATGTCTGCCTCATACCGACCTCGGCTCACGGCACGAACCCGGCCAGCGCGGTGATGGCCGGCTTCAAGGTTGTCTCGGTTGCCTGTTTGAAAGATGGAAATATCGATCTTGCTCATCTGCGTGCCAAAGCGGATGAACATGCGCACCATCTTGCCGTGTTAATGGTGACGTATCCCTCCACGCACGGCGTCTTTGAGCCAGCCATCCGTGAAATTTGCGAGATCGTGCACCGGCACGGTGGTCAGGTTTACCTGGACGGCGCGAACATGAACGCGCAGGTGGGCCTTTGTCGACCTGGCGATTATGGTGCGGACGTCTGCCATCTGAATTTGCACAAGACCTTTGGCCTTCCCCACGGCGGCGGCGGCGCAGGCGTGGGACCGATTGGTGTAGCCAAACACTTGGTTGAGTTTTTACCCGCGCATTCTTCCATCCGCAATTTGCAAGAAGGTCAGCCGCCATGGCAGGCAATCGGCAATCGTGTTGGTCCGGTTTCCGCCGCTCCCTACGGTAGCGCCAGTATTCTGACGATTAGCTGGATGTACATCCGCATGTTGGGCGCCGAGGGATTGAAACGAGCGAGCGAAATCGCAATTCTTAATGCAAATTATATTGCCAAACGGCTTGACCCGTATTTTCCGGTGCTTTTCAGAGGCAAACACGGCCTGGTCGCGCACGAGTGCATTATCGATCTGCGTCAGTGGAAACGCGCAGGCATCGAAGTCGAGGATGTCGCAAAGCGTTTAATGGACTACGGCTTTCACGCCCCGACCGTTTCGTTCCCCGTGGCAGGCACAATGCTGATCGAGCCGACCGAGAGCGAGCCGCAGCACGAGCTCGATCGCTTCTGTGAAGCGATGATCTCCATCCACGCGGAGATGGAAGCAATCGCTAGCGGAAAACACGACCGACAAAATAACTTGCTCAAGAACGCTCCGCACACTGCGCGGCAAATTGCATCCGATAAATGGGACCGCCCTTACTCACGCGAACAAGCCGCTTTCCCCGCGTCTTGGACGCGCGAGCACAAATTCTGGCCAGCCGTCGCGCGCATCGACAATCTATACGGGGATAAAAACCCCTTCTGCGCATGCCCGTCCATGAAAGATTTCGCGGGAATGACTGACGAGATTTGCGACAACATCGCGCACGACGATTTAAGCCTCGCTCCGGTTTTTAGTTAAAACGTGAAGCTTGCTTTCGTTTTCGCGATCCTGCTGGCCACAGGCCTGTGTGTTTCCGCCAGCCCCACGACGTTCAAAAATAGCGGACTCAAGACAGAGACGGTGATCACGCTGGACGTGGAAGGGAAGCGCGTGACCGGGACTTTCGAGACCTCGGAATATGGTGAGAACGCCAAAGAGAACAGCGGCGTTTACATGGAGATTCATTTCTCCGGGAAGGTGCCTTACAGCGCACCGCCTCAAGCGAAAGGCTTGCGCAGTCTGAGGATCGTGAATCATCGCGCACATCTCTTTATTCCCATGTGGGAGCGGAGCTACACCAAGAAGACGCCAAAGTGGATTGTTAGCGATGTCGAGTTTACGCCTAAGGATTGAGAGACTTTTGGATTAATTCACGTCTGGTGTCGTGTCTAAACTCCGATAGGTTTCGCAAGTAGGGCAGTTGACATTTCTGCCGAATCTATTTGGGCATCAAGCCCAAAGAAGGGACGTGACATTAGCGAGATTTCGTCATTAACTGCAATTCCCTCGCCGCACGGCGAGCATACACGATTATGAAGCTGAAGAATTTAAGGAAAAAGATCCTACGGCTTGAAAAGCGTCTGAAAGAAGGCCCAAAGAAACTGGCGAAGCTAAAGCAAAAACTGGAGGCAGCCGAGGCAGGAAGGGCGATGAAAGGCAAAAGAAAGTCGCCCGCGCAAACAGCCGGCGCCAAGAAACTAGGCGCTGTCAAGAAAGCGAAGAGAAAACTGAATCTCTCACCGGAACGCCGTGCCCAACTTGCGGCGGCGATGAAGGCCAGATGGGCTGCCAAGAGAGCCGCTGAAGCGAGTACGACAACGTCGACGGGTCAAGATTCTGCGCAGCAACCGACGGCGCAGCTGCCTGAAAACAAACCCGACGGCGCTTAAAAGCAAACGAAAGGTCCAACGTCGAACTCAGAGCGAAGCACAATGCCAACACGGCATAACTTCGTAAATCAATCGAAACCATTACCGCCGCCGGCTCGATGTGGAACTGTCTGGATCGTATTCCCACAGACGTGAGGGATTGCCAAAGACTGCACCGAGCGCGCGTTCGGGCCAGATCTCAAGATAGCTCAACAGCAGCGCCATCAGCGGCACCAGAATAAAGGCGAGCCCGTGGGCGGCCATAATGAACATCGCGATCGCGCGCAGGATCAGCAGATAGATATCCCAGCGCGCCCGCTGCTTCAGCTCCTTGTCCGACATCGTGTCGTAGCCCATGCGGAACGCTTTCCAGAAATGACTCGCTGCGAGCGAGCCGAAAGTGAACCAGAGCGCCGGAGACTGCGCGAGCTGGCGGCGCAATTCGTTGCCGAGCAGAAGATCGTGGAGCGGAATCAGCACGATCCAGTACGGCAGACCGACAATGCCGACGAGCAAGAGCCACACAAACACGCCGCGTACAACGTTGCCGCCCAATGTCGCGTGGTCCTTCTTGGATTGCGTCTCGCGCAGCGCGCGCGGAATCAACGCGGCGACGATCGCGGCCAGCGCGGTTAACCCGTCGAACCAATAATTGAAAACGCTGACCGCAGCGGACCAGCCGAAAGCATAGATGCCGACCACAGGAATTATGTTGCGCGCGACCACAAGCCATGCGCCGGGCCGCGACGCGAATTCGCGCAGGTGCTGCGAGAGCGGCGGCGGCCGAATCTGTCGCAGCGCGCTCGAGCCGATCTTTTCCTGAGGCTTCGCCATTTCGGCAGATAAATCAGAATCTCTATTCTCTCTTCTGCGCAAAGTACGCCTTATGCAGCGGCACCAGAATGGCCATCGAGAAATAAATCCAGCCGCTCCACTCAATGTGCTCTCTCGCGAGAGATAGCGCCAAGACGAGCGAGACAATTCCCACACCGACCGGAATGCTCCACCCTGTTATCTCATGAAACGTGATTGCTCGTTCCCTTGCATCCAATCGCAACGGGTCCCGCAATTGCCACGCGCGCAAGTTTAAAAGTACCATTTCCAACGCTATGGCACTGAACCCCACCGCGAAGATCGCAAAAAGAGCGCGTATTTCCGATTCGGAATGCGGACCGAGTGTATGGCCCACTCGACCGCCGCTAAGCAGAAACCACATAGAACTAAAAATCGCCTTCAGCGGATAGATATAGATCAAAATGGTGACAATCATCGCCCAGCTAATGAAGATTGAAACGCCATCCTCCAAGCCGTAACGCCGGCTCCATAACCAATGGCCGCGCCAAAAGATCCCGAGCACGACGATACTTGCGACGAACGCGGGCACGTTCTTGAATGCAGCCAGAAGCGTTTTGACATCGTCGGGGATTTGCTGCGCGGCGATTACCAGCATCGTGATTGCGAAGGCAAAGGCGGCGTCAATAAAAGTTTCCAGCCGCGTCATCTCGATCCCGCGCAACCGAAATCCGCCAAGCCGCGGCAAGGCGTCCAAGTCTGGTGGCAAACCGGACGCGATTTCCTGTCCACGCTTGTTCATGCGGCTGGCGATATTACCCCAATGGCGGGCTGAGTCTGTAGAGTAATTTCGGCGTGATCGAGTCGAGAGTGGCCGGCGGTCAAGATTGGATCGACAAGGGCATTCAGTCGGTCAGAATTGGAAGGGTAATGAATCGCAATCCAGTCAAACAAACCACGCGTTGGTTCTTTTGCGCCTTTCTATTCGGGTTCCCGGCCTTCGTCTCTTCAGCCGCGACCCTGGATGATCTGAAGAAATTGGAGATCATTTGCTTTGTTCCTTCGCATTTGCCGCAAGGATTCCGATTGAAGGCTGTCGAGATCACATACGACGAGGTCGGTCCAGACGAAAACAAGGAGCCTCGTTTTCCGCTTTACTCGCTAGAATATGGAAATGGGTGGAGCGCGACATTCTCGATCGAGTCGGCACGCGAAGGCATCGGCGATCGAAACATCATGGAGGACGAGGAGAACGCGGAGGAAACGGAAATCAAAACGCCGCTCGGTCCCATGTATCTGATCTACCGGCCAAAAGGAAAAGAGGGCCGCAAGGATGAGATCAAGGCGAATTGGGTAGAGGACAGTAACATGAAGGCGGAAAAGGCGAAGGATCCGCAAGGACATCCAAGTCTCGGACGCTTTCATGGATTTTCCGCGAGCGGAATTACGCTCGCAGAATTCACGAAAATTGTTCAATCACTTCACCCGATCGGCCACGAGAAGGCTGCCACGTCCGCCACGGCCGCGGCAGCGCAAAGCTCCGCGCTCAAAATTCACCCCAAAGTTTTTAATATGATCGATTGCTGGATCTCGGATTCGGAGAGTCCGGTAGTGACAGAAATCAATCTGGATGCGGTCGAGAAGAATGGGAACCAGTTCAACACCGACGATGTGAAAGCGGATGGAGAGTGGACGAGATGTCCCACGTCCGAAAGTAAGGAAGGATTCATGCGATACCGCGTGCTCGAGTCGAAAGGCAATCATTACAAAATCGAATGTCAGGAAAACGGAGGCGGCACGCTGACGACAGCGTCATTATCGAGTTCGAGATTGAAAAACGGAATATTTGCCGCGACGGCAAGCCGGTAACGATCCGCATCCTTCGGTATTATCTTATAACCAGAAATAAACAGGCGGCTTAACCCCACAATTCTTTCGAAGGCATTCCGATCCTGCCATTCGCGTACAGCAGTCCGTAATTTCGATCGCCGGCGAGGAGGACGGGACCATCAAGATCGACATAGTCGGCGCTGCCAGCCAACAGGCGAGCGGGAGCGATGCCTAGCGAAGAGCAGACCATGCAACCGATCAGTAGTTGGAAGCCGCTGTTGCGAGCGCTCTGACACAGTCGAAGCGCTTCAGTTAGTCCGCCCGTTTTATCGAGCTTCACGTTGAGCACCTCGTAGCGATTCATTAGTCGGGGAAGATCGCTAGTTGTGTGGCAACTTTCATCGGCGCAGACCGGCACCAGATGATCGAGAGTTTCGAGCACTTCATCAGAATCCGCGGGAAACGGTTGTTCAATCAGCTGAACGGCCAATTCTTTCAATGCCGGAACAATTTGCCGATAATGCTCAGGCGACCACGATTCGTTGGCGTCGATCAGGAGACGCGCTGACGGTGCCGCTTCGCGGACAGCTTCCACGCGTGCAAGATCCGAAGAATCACCGCCAAGTTTGAGTTTCAGAATCGGCGAGGTCGCGCTGGCTTTTGCGGCCGCCGCCATTCTATCCGTAGTATCGAGACTGATTGTGAACGATGTCTCGACTTGATCGACAGCAGGGATGTTCGCCAGTTCCCAAGGAAGTCTTCGCTTCCAAGTCCCACAACGCGCAGTCGAGCGCGTTGCGTGCAGCGCCTGCCGGCAACAACTGTTGCAGTTTATGTCGATCCAAATCGCGCACGCTTTTGACCGACTCGATCTGCGCCAAAACCGAATCGGTGGTCTGATTGTAACGCGCGACAGGAACTCCCTCGCCGCGCCCAGTATGTTCGCCATCGCTTACGGTTACGACAACAACTTGCGCTTCAGTTCGGCTACCGCGCGAAATCCGAAACGGTTCTCTCAGTGGCCAGACTTCTTCCCGTGCCTCGACGGTAAGCATGACAGAATTAACAGAATGGACAAAATGGTTTCAGAACAAAACTCGTGCTCCGATTCTGATAATTCGGTTCATTCTGTCTTCTGAATCCTCGGCTAGAGCTCCGTCGGATTTGAATTGATTGACGGCGCTACTTGATTTTCGCCGGATTGTAACGATGCCAGCTATCGTCAGTCGGTTGCCACCGTTCGATTTTATCAGATCGCCGATAAACGCGGTAACGGGCGACCACCGGACTTGTTTCGGGATCTCCGCCACACTTGGCGTCGTGTTTCTCGCGACGCGCAAACTGAAAGTACGCATTGGTCGTTTCTTCCGTGTCGTAGGTGAAGCAATCCAATGAGATTCGTTTCGCATAAACACGGTCGTGCTTAAGGGTGCGAACGAGCAACGCCAGGGCAGCATCTTCATCCATCGGATGGGATCGCGGACCGGCCTGAGCACCAACTGGTGAAACCAAAACCATGGCGATTACGGCGGCCGTAATGAGGCGGGAAATGTGGTTCACAGGATCTAACAAAACAGTCTTATTCATTGCCAATTTCTTATTCTGTCATCATTTAGATTCATTCGCGCCTCTCCCGAGTCGCTCTCCGCTACCCTCGCGGCTGTGCCGTGCATCTCGTCGTTCCCAACTCCTCGATTGTCATCTCGCGAAGCAATCTACAAGATCGACCTCATGAAAACCACGAAAAATATCGGGATGCTTTTGCTCGCGTTGTACTTGATCATCGATGGTCTTTTAGGATTCGGGTTGAATCTGGGCCCAGCCATCTTCCTACTCTATCTTGTAGCCCTTGCTGCCGGCATCTTTATTCTTATTGGCAAATGAGAAAAGAGTGTCGAGTTATACAAGCGGCGAGGGGGTTTAGCTCCGAAGCGCTTTGGTAAAACGGACAAGCTCATCGGCGACTTGCTCGATCCGTTGCGTGATTTTTTTGTCATTGATGCGCTCGCCGTCAAAAGCGTCACCCGTGGCAAAGGCGAACCGCGGAATAATGACGCAACGAAAATCGAGCATTAGGCTGTTAGCATACGCCATGACTGACATGTAACTCGCGTGGCCTCCGGCAGCGCAAACGAAACCGACGATTTTGTTTTCCCACGCGCTTCCTGTGAGCTCAATCATGTTCTTTGTCGCGGCAGCGACGTCATAATTGTAAACTGGCGCAGCAATCAGGATGCCCTCAGCGTGTTCAATCGTCGCGCTCAATTTCTTTGAACCTGGCATACCGTAACATTTGTCTGCATCGCAGAGTGGGAGGTCCATTTCGCGGATGTCGATCCAATCGCAATCGACCTTCTTTTTTTGCAGATGCGCGAAAGCCACCCGTCCCATGCGGCGGCTATTGCTGTCGGGATTGCCGCTGGTGCTAATAACAAGATGCTTGGACATGATTCAATGAAGTGCGCGTGGCGAGTGATGAGATCGCCAAAATAAGAGCCGCATCCGAGGGGATGCAAACGATCAATGCGCTGTCGCTTGGCTAGGGGCTAGATAAGCAAATGTCAGTCCGATTCGAACTTTGGTTTCTTGCCGGAAACTTTCTTGTAAGTGCCTGCGGCCGTCACGTTGTTGCCGAATCCGCAGATCCCGGTTTGCATAACCACAAGTTTGCCGCCAGTGAATTTGAGCGTGATCCGGCATTCCTCTTCGGCACCTTCGGGTTTGAAGATGGCAGTATCGCCTTCAATCGTCGCGATGCCGCTGCCTTCGCCTGTATTGGCGGTTGGGCCCTGCGCCGTTTTGTATTCGTAAACGCCCGAAAATTCCACCTGAAGACGCTGGTGCCCCAATGCCCAGATTTTGAATTCACCGTATTTGGTTTTCCAGGTGCCGTTCACCTGAGCAGCTGTGACACTCTTCTCGCTGCCGGCCTGCATCGTAACAAGTGAGACGGCGGCAAAGCAGAGCGCACTGACAAACATAACCTTCATCTTTTTCTCAGATACTGTTACAAACGATCGAGATACACGGAAACGTTTCAGGAAAGCAAGAAAACTCCGACGCGAAAAAGACGTCGTGAAGAGAAGTTAAGTTAACGCAAATACTTGTCGAACCATGCGACTGTCTGATCCATTCGATCGGCTTGGTTCTTCGGGTCGATGAAAAGATGACCTTCGCCCGGATAAATGATCAGCTGTGTTGGCACTCGCAGCGTCTTTAACGCATGCCAGAATTCGTAGGACTGCGACGCAGGGCATTCCGCGTCGCGCTCACCGACAATGACGAGGGTAGCGGTCTTTACGTTTTTGATAAACCGAATGGGAGAGCTTTTCTCATACGCGGCGGGATCGTCGTAAACTGATGCGCCGAGGAACGGGATCATCCATTGATCGATCAAATTCTGTCCATAGTAGCTTTGCCAATTGGCGATGCCGGCGCCAGCAACAGCGGCACGGAAACGATTGGTTTGGGTGACGGTCCACATCGTCATGAACCCGCCGTAGCTCCAGCCAGTCACGCCAAGACGTGCAGGATCGATTGGATGTTTCTTTATCGCAACATCGACGCCGGCCAGCATGTCGCGCAGATCGCCACCGCCAAAATCTTTCACGTTTGCGCGCGTAAAATCTTCGCCCTGGCCGTAACTTCCGCGGGGATTGGGAAGGAGGACATAATAACCGCGCACCGACAGCGCTGCGATAATCGCGCGAGACATTCCGAACGACGCCGGCCACTCTGACGTCGTCACGCTGGATGGTCCGCCGTGGATGAGCACGACCATTGGATATTTTTTGCCTACCTCGACTTTCGCCGGCGGTACCAACCAGCCCTGAATGTTAAATCCCTCATTCGTCCACTCGACGCTTTCGGCTTTACCCCAGTTCGTCGGCAATCTCGCGTTGTCGCTGGTGAGTTGCTGCCACTTGCCAAGCGGGCCAGCGAACACTTCGGGCGGCGAGTTGTAAGTGCTACGAACTGCCGCTGCGAACTTGCCGTCCCTCGATAAAGCGAAGTTCGGAAAATTGCCAAATGCGTGAATGCCTTCCGGTCCTTTCCAAATTGTCTGCGTGGAATTGTTCGTCAGGCGTAACTCGGAAATAGCGCTTCCGCCGCCTAGATACTCGATCAGCAGAATGCGATCGGGCCCCTGCCAGAAGAATGAATTGACCGAAGTTTTTCGGCCCGGCGTGCGATTCATGACATCGCGACCGTCAGCCGAAATCGTGAACAGATCGCCACCGTGAAATCCTTCGTCGCTCATCAAGCCTTCAATGAACGCGATCGCCTTGCCATCCGGCGACCAGCGCGGAACCGCGACTTGAAGCGAGGGTTTGTAGATGGATGTAGCGTTGCCCTTTGCGATGTCGATCGTGTGGATCTGCGCGATCCACCAATTGTTGTCGCCGGGTCCTGGCGCCGCCGTTGCGACGAACGTCTTGTCGTTAGGCGACCAATCGTAGTCGTAGATGTGGAGATTTTCCGGCGACACCTGGCGTAACTGGCCGGTGGCAACGTTGAGGACGGCGATCCGCTGGTTATGAATAGCAGTATCGATCACGCCTGTGGTGGCGGGCGCAGCCATTAACGGCCCGCCGCCACCCGCGCCTTCAATGTAGAGAAACGCAATCTGTTTTCCGTCCCGTGACCAATGTGGACGTGCCGCGTATCCATTTAGGTTTTTTGTAATTTTCTTGGGACTGGAACCATCAGCATTGACGATCCAAAGTTGCCGCTGCTCTTTCTCGCCAGAGCTTGAAAACACTGCGAGCATTTTGGAATCGGGAGACCAGGCGGGGTCAAAGTCGGTCCTCTCGACGCTGGTTGGAATTTCAACGATCACTGGCCGTTCATTTCCTGATGTTCCACTAATGTAGGTCTGCTTCGATGTCGTTGCGGCAGGCGACTGCACCCATGCCAAACGTGTGCCATTAGGAGAAAGAGCAAGATCGCCGTACAGAACTGTTTTGCTTAGCTGTTCAGTCAATTGCTGCATGGTCTGAGCTGTTAACGTCATCGGAAAGAGACAGGCCAGAAGAAAATGCTTCATCCTATGATCCTGACAAACGCCGGACGTAGCGGCAAGACTCGGCGCGATCAAGTAAGTCCTATCTTGCTTTAAAAACCGTGAAATGATCGTTTGCGTTTCGCCCAACCTGGACGATACTGCGCGCTTATTGGATTACTCTGTTTAACTTCACTGCACGGTAGATCGTCAGGTGGGCCTCGCTCATTGGTGATTTGAAACCCGATTCACGGGAACGGCTCTGTAGCTCGGTAGTTTTTCCAAATTCAAAACACAATGAAACTGTACGTAGGTAATCTCTCTTTTGAGACCACCGAGAACGATCTTCAGGATTTGTTCGAACAACACGGCACCGTCAATGAAGTCCATCTGATGATGGATCGCATGACTGGCAAATCGCGCGGGTTCGCGTTCGTCACCATGAATGACAACACACAAGCCAACGCTGCCGCGAGCGCCCTTAACGGCCACGAACTCAACGGCCGTGCATTAACTGTAAACGAAGCGCGTCCGCGTGAACAGCGTCCGCGTCCTCAAGGCGCGCGGCGTTCCTTTGCCGGTTTTCGCCGGTAAGTCGGATTAACTGTAGGGGACGCAGTCAGCATCCCCTACAATTCCCAAAAACCTCGGACATCGTGAATTCTGAACAAGCCATTCAAATTGAGGGCACCATCATGACGGTGCTTCCTGGAACCATGTTTCGAGTTGCGCTTGCCAACGACCATCTCGTTCTCGCGCATATCTCCGGGAAGATGCGCAAGCGTTTCATCCGATTGACGATTGGTGATCGAGTAAAAATGGAGATGTCGCCCTACGATACAGCCAAGGCGCGCATCGTTTATCGGCTCTGATATGGCGAGGCGATTCTTTTTCGATCCTCCGCGACGGCCGAAATCAAAGGCCGGTCCTAACATCAAAAGCTTGCTCGTGCGCTGTCCTTCGACTTCAAAGCTGACTGATACGGGAAGAACAGTAGAAGCAAACCGCTGGCAGACAGCCAAACTAAAAATTCAAAAGTTTACTTGTGAGCACTGCGGCGGCATTCATACCTGGACAAAGAAGGACATCATTCTCGGCCGGCCGACTTCCTGATGAGACCGGCGTTCGCCAACGCTGCGACTTGGCAGACAAGTTAGCTGTGACGTATGACGAATAAGTCCCAGGCGTAAGCAATAATGTTGTTCCACTGATCGCCAGAGGATAAAGGCCGGAAGAAAACCCCAAGGTTCGAAGGCGGCAAATCGAAAAAAACGGCGGGAGTCGCCTCCCGCCGTTCATTAATTCACGATAGAGGGGTTATCGTGCGCCACCCTGCTGGCCGCCTCTCCGCCGTGGACGCCGCAGCGGCTTCACCCCCGGGCGCGGCTCATTGCGATCGTAGGGGATAATGTTGTCCCATTCGTCCGCGGACGAGCGGGCGACAAAGGCGACCACCGGTTCGGTTTCGCTCATGTTGAAGACCTCATGTGGCACATCGGGTTTGATGTAAATGAAATCGCCGGCTTCGTTTTCGACAGTCTGCTTTAGCCCGGGTCCGAATTCGTGGCGCACTTTTCCTTCGATGATGTACAGAATCACTTCGAATCCGACGTGAATATGCGCATAGGCAACGCCACCGGGTGGGATTGTAGCGATGTTTGCTGACAGACTCTGTGTCCCGACATTTTTTCGCGACATTCCTTGCTTGTAGTGAATGCCGTTCCAATCCCGCCGGGCGCCCCCACCGCGGATCGTCAATATCCCGTCGTGGTCTTCCACCGCGCTCAGCTCGATGTTGTCTTTGGCGTCGCTCATTTAGCTTTGCGAAAGAAATCGTCGAGCGCTCGATTGTAAACCATCCAGCCTCTCGGCGTGGGGTGTTCGCGATGAGCAATTAAGAAAGCCGGGTCGGCATCATGCTGTTCAAACTCGATTATCGGGAAGTGATATCGCTGGGCTAGCTCCCTCATCCTCTCGTAATAGACTTCGCGAGCTGATCGCGAGACGCCCCTCGCGGCATAAGCGTCGATTGGCATGCTTAGAATCAGTGGTTCAGCTTTAAGCTCGGCAAGTGTGCGGAACAGGAGTTCCAAGTCAGTCCATTCGCTTGCAGCAGCGATCCGTGCGCGAAACGCCGCATCCCTCGCTGGCCGAATTATGTCGAACGATTCGGTCTCTTGGTCGTCGGCGTCGGACGCTCTGCGGACATGCACCTTGTGCGGATGGATCGGTCGCAACCAATTTGGGATCGTCCTGCCTTTGCCCAGGATGTAAACGAGCGCTTCAAAATGATCTTGCAAATCGAGCATGATGTTTTGCAGCTTACCCACAGGCCAGATAGCCATGAGAACGATGCGGTCCACTGGACGACCGGAAGCGAGGCACCTGGCGCCAAGCTCGAGCAGCCCATCTTCTGCCAGGGTGTCGGGGAACTGTAGCATCCGCTTTGCGATCGCAGCCTTCAGGTTCAAATCAATGCCATCTCCAAAGAGAATGCCACTGGCCGCCGGTAACGAGAAGTTTCCTGCATAAAACTCCGGTCTGAGGGCAGGCGTTAAAAACGAGCTGGCCGATAACGAGATTGCAACCTTCCGGCCGCGCAACTCGGAGCCGAGTGCGCCCAGCTTTTGCAAAATAATCAACGAGGTGGTGCCCGCTTTGCCCACCGGACACACCTGAAATCCAGTCGGCGCGCTGGAAAAGAAATCAGATGCCCTGTTTGGAATTGGGTCGATCAATTCCGAGCTGCCGTAAAGGAGGAAGATGTCTGGCGTGCGTGCGGCAGCGCGCTCGAACGCAAGCCCCTGATTTTTGATAAAGAAATCTCTCGGAGCAATCCAATGAACCGTTTTTTGCTCGAGATGAATTGCCAGCAACCTGCCGCCGCACATGATCGCAATCGTAAGTGCGCAGGCGATCAGCGCGCTAGACAAGTGCGGCGTCCGTGTACGCGCAATAGCAGCTCTGCTCATGAAGACTCAGTAATATTGTGTTCGACCCAGACTTTTCCAGACTGAAATGGAGTACTGGAAAAGTTGAAGCGTTGCGTCGCTAAGAAGTTGAGAGTTGGTTACTCAATCAGCGATCGGTTCGAATCCGGCAAACATCTCAGCGGATTCGGGGAGGGTGTTGAGCGGGACGCAGTCGCAGACCGCGAAAAACTTACTCCAGATCGCAAGGACATTTGGGTTCTTATGCAGCGGCGTCGATTGCTTCCTGCGATTTCCATTCCGAGACTTCGATGATTGTGCCGTCGCGTGCACGCATGATAGTGGGTGTGCGATCGGTCACAAGACCTTCGTTGCGCAAAGTCGGAACACGACTCCGCACCAGCTCCACGGTTTTATTTGCCTTTCCGAGCTTGGGCCGATAGGCCACGATCACAACAACACCGTTCATGAGATCGACATCATGATCGCGATTGCCCGGTAGGGGAAGCAGTTTGATCTTGTGAATGGGGAGCTACTACGACGAGCGCGATTCCGCCTAACACAGCAATTGAGGCGAGTACGTAACGCAATGTGATTGGTTCTCCGAGCAACAGTATTCCGCCTGTGGCGGCCAGAACCGGCACGCTAAGTTGGACGGTAGCGGCGCTGGCAGCTTTCAGGCTCGGCAGCACGCTATACCAAATCACGTAACCAAGACCTGATGTGATCGCGCCAGAGATTATTGCGTAAATGACTCCGGCAATATCGAGGTCTAACCACCGGAGGAAAATGATGCTGACAGCAGCCGCAAACGGAACTGCGCGTACAAAATTACCGGTGGTAGCGGTGACAGGATTTCTCTCTCTCTTGCCGCGCAGCGAATAAATACCCCAGGCAACGCCGGCTCCCAGCATCAGGATTGAACCAAATAAGGGCGGGGCGGAAAGTCCGGGAAACAGAAGCACGACAAGTCCTGTCATCGCTACGACTAGGCCGACAATTTGAATTGCGCGCAAACGTTCGCCTTTGTGCAAACCCCAAAGGATCATCGTTGCCTGCACGGCGCCGAACAGCAGTAGCGCGCCAGTCCCTGCTGCAACATCGACATAGGCGAATGAAAAGCCGGCCGCGTAAAGGAAGAGTGCGAGCGCGGAAATCCAGTTGCCACCGACTCCAACGTCACGCGTGGTTCGTATCATTCGTCGCAAATTCGTCACGAGCCAGAGGACAACCGCCCCAGAAAAAACGCGAACGAACGTAAACGAAGCGGCGTCAATGCTTGTTTGCTTCAGCGCTGCGCGGCAGAGAAGCGAATTGCTAGCGAAGGCGATCATTGCCGCCAAGGTCAGGATAAGAACTCGCGCGCTCAACGAAAAAAGAATTCGCGTAAAGCGAAATGACGTTATTTGCGACGACGCATGCCACCGAGCCCGGCGTGTCGTGGACATGTCACGAGGTGATCGTTGACCATGCCAACCGCCTGCATCAACGCGTAGCAGATCGTTGAGCCGACGAATTTGAATCCGCGCCGCAAAAGATCCCGGCTCATCGCATCGGATTCGGCTGTGCGCGCGGGCACGTCGGCCATTTTCTGCCAGCGATTCTGAATGGGTTTGCCGCCGACGAAGCTCCATAGGTAACCATCGAAAGTTCCAAATTCTTTTCGCACCGCGAGAAATGCCTCTGCGTTCTCAATTGTGGCCGTGATCTTCAGTCGGTTCCGGACGATGCCGTCGTCGCGGAGTAGCCGCTGCACATCTCGGGCAGTGTAGCGGGCGATTTTTTCCGCGCGGAAGTCGTCGAATGCCTTCCGATAGTTCTGTCGCTTTTTTAAAATCGTGGTCCAGCTCAAGCCAGCCTGCGCGCCTTCAAGGATCAGGAATTCAAAGAGCCGTCGATCATCGTGTACGGGGACGCCCCATTCCTGATCGTGATAAGTAATGGCCGGTTCAGTCGTGGCCCACGGACAACGTGGCATAAGATTCGCGGATTACTGCTTTGTGCTACTCGATTTTTTCCCAAAAGCCGCGGCGATTCGGAATATTTGGAAAAACAGAGCATTTAGTGTTCTCATTGTAACCTCCGCGCCTCCGAGTCTGAACAGGCAGCGAAAGGCTATCAAGTTTATTGCGGCGCGTTCTTGCGCCGGGTGGAAATGAACCGACTGTGATTTAGATTTCAAAATGGCGAAAGCGCAAATTATCGAAAAACGTCGGCGGGCTTCGCCGGCAGTGACGCCTCAGGCGCTGGCGTGGGACGGTAAGAAGAAGGTGTTGTGGATGGGCTCGCGCGATCTGCGGCGAATTTATGCAATTGATGCGGAGAGCTGGGCAGTAGTGGAAGAAAGGGAAGCGCCCGGCGTCCCGTGGGCAGCAGTCGCTATCAACGGTGAGGTGCGTTTTACCATTGGAGAAGGTGCGGATGACGATCGGTACGTTTATCGCTACACGCCTGAAGGTGGATTTTCAAAGATGTTCGCTTGTCCGGAATTTACTGGATCGTACCTCAGCTTCGACGGGAGAAATCTTTACTTAAGTCAATGGTACAAGCAGCGCATACTGAAGTTCGACGAAAACGGGAATGTTATCCGTGAGATCGACGTCGGCGCCGAAATTTCCGGTCACGCGTTTGTCGATAGCTCGATCTACGTGTTGCGCGGAAGGGAACAACCAGATGAGAATTGGCGAATCGCGCGGCTCGATCCGCAACAGGAAACTCCAGAAATCGAAGATATCGCTGTTGTCCCGTTTGCGTGTCGCTCACTGACTTCCGATGGCGAACTCTTTTGGTCTAATTATCGCGAGAAAAACAGGATTATTTCGTTTGCCCTTCCAAGTTGAAGGTCGCTTGCTGATTTCCTGAGCGATATTGCGCAAATGGTCACAGAGCTGACGCAGTCAGATTATCCCGGTCGTTGGTGGGCGATGCTACCGGACAGGCGCATCGAATGCCGGCTGTGTCCGCGGTTTTGCAAACTGAATGAAGGTCAGCGCGGATTTTGTTTTGTGCGGCAACGAGTCCGCGATCAGATGGTGCTCACGACTTACGGACGAAGCAGCGGGTTTTGCGTTGATCCAATCGAGAAGAAACCGCTGAACCATTTTTTGCCTGGTACGAGTGTCCTCTCGTTCGGCACGGCCGGATGTAACCTCGGTTGTAGATTTTGTCAGAACTGGGACATTTCGAAAGCGCGCGAATGGGACAAGCTCGCCGATGCGGCGTCGCCGGAGCAGATCGCATGCGCGGCGGAGCGGCTCGGCTGTAGATCGGTCGCATTCACCTACAATGATCCAGTGATTTTTGCCGAGTACGCGATCGATGTCGCCGACGCGTGTCGTGAGCGCGGGATCAAAACCGTCGCGGTCACCGCGGGCTACATCACTGATGATGCGCGCCCTGAATTTTACCGGCATGTGGATGCGGCCAACGTCGATCTGAAGGCCTTCACCGACGCGTTTTATCACAAGCTTTGTTTTGCACAGCTTCAGCCAGTGCTCGATACGCTGAAATATTTGCGGCACGAAACGAATGTCTGGTTCGAAGTCACCACGCTGTTGATTCCCGGCGAGAACGACAGCGATGCGGAGCTACATCGCGCATCAGATTGGTTCATGGAAAATCTTGGACCTGATGTGCCATGGCATTTCACCGCCTTCCACCCCGATTTCAAAATGCTGGACAAACCACACACACCAGCGACGACTCTCACTCGCGCTCGCGACATCGCGCGCTCGAAGGGACTTGATTACGTTTACACCGGCAACGTGCACGATCGCGATGGCGGCAGCACGTGGTGTCGCGGCTGCGGCCAATTACTGATCGAGCGCGATTGGTACGAACTAGGCGAATGGAATCTCGAAGACGGCAGGTGTCGATCGTGCGGTTACAAAATCGCAGGCGTTCTTGAAGAAGACTGCGGCGATTGGGGCGCGCGACGTGTGCCAGTAAGGCTGGCGGTCTAGGCACTACAGAAAGGTGGATCGGCCGTTGCGCGGGCGGTGGTAATGAGTGCGGGCTTGGCCCTCCGATGTTTAGCACCGACTAGCGGTACTGCTCGATTCGTTCATTCCCGTCAACCATGAAGACTTTTTCTTTACGTCTCGCCTTCAATTCGATACAACCGCTTCTAAACATCAGTTATGTTTAAACATCTTCGTCTTTTTCTGACACCGTCCGGTGTCGCGATCTGTACAATCGCTCTTTCACTCTGTTCCTGCGCTACAGTCACCAAATCCTCGAGCCAAGTCCGGGTGCAACAGCTCGAAGATGCCCATTTGGCCTTTATCGACCACTACACGTGCGTTAAAGGTACGAAGCCGACGTGGGATCAGGCGAGTTTCGACGGCGAAGTGGCGAGGATTACACAGCAATTCACGGATGCGGAGGCCGCTGAGTCGAAAACGGTGCCTGCGCGCAAGGAGTTCATCAAAAATTCCGCTAAGCTCTTTCAGCGCGATGCTGCACTCGTCCGGAAACAGCATTGCCTAAGCCCAAGCTTCGCCGCCAACAAAAAGAAGCAGCTCCAGCAAAATTACGATGTTCTCCTGCAGAAAACATCGAGCTGAATTCAATCCTATGTCGAAACTTCAAGATGCACTAAATCAAATCAAGGACCCGACCGTAGCCGACGCAAAGACTCAGTTCGAACAACTGATCAACGAAGGCAAGGCTGCTTCGGAAGCCTTCATCCAATCCAGCGCGCAGCAACTCGAGCAATGGACCATTGACGTTAGCGAGAAAAAAATGAGTCAGGATGAGTTCGACAACCTGGTCAGTTCGCAGGCGATTCTGGCGAAAAACTTCGTGGCCAGTCAGGCGCTCGCTGCGCAAGAACGCGCGGAAAAACTGACCATCAAAACGGCGGAGCTCGCTGCCACGAAGATTGTGCCAATACTTATTGCTGCGATTTAGCGCGAACTGAACCGCCTCGAAACTAACGAGGTTTTCAAGCGATTTTGCGGCTATAGCATCGCGGGTCGGTTCGAAAAGCAACGCGGCGATTGGGGCGTGCGTAGATTGACGATGAGATTGGCTGCGATTAGGTAGCCGAAGCTGCAGAAAAGGTTTTGTCAGTCGGCGATTGGTTCGAAGCCAGCGAACATCTCTTTTGCTTCATCAAGTGTATTTAGGGGCAGGCAATCGCAGATCGCGAAGAATTTGTCCCACATCGCGAGCACATTCGCATTTTTATGCGCGGCATCGATCGCTTCCTGTGATTTCCATTCCGAGACTTCGACGATGGTGCCGTCGCGCGCGCGGATGATTGTCGGCTCGCGATCGGTCGCAAGGTTTTCTTTCCGCAAGGTCGGGACACGATTCCGCACCAGCTCGAGCAGTTCTCTTTCTTTTCCGGGCTTGGGCCGATACGCGACGATGACAATTACGCCCTTCATAATAGACCGCAATCTGAAGCGGAAGCAGTTTGCTTCCAAGTAATATAGGCGGGACGCTGACAGCGTCCCCTACAGTCTTGAGGAACTCCAGTTCATGTTTGTTGGACATTACAGTGTTGCGTTCGCAGCCAAGAGTGAGAATAACAGGATTCCGCTCTGGGTTTTGTTCGTCGCTGTCCAGTTTCTCGACTATATCTGGGCGACTCTGGTGCTGCTGGGGATTGAGAAGCTGCGCGTGATCAAAGGTTTCACCGCTGGCAGCATGCTCGACTCGTATTTCCATCCGTATTCGCACAGTTTGATCACCGCAATGGCGTGGTCAGGCGTTGCGGCTCTCCTTTATAAAACCATTTGGCGGGCGAAGGCTTCCAGCTCAGCCGCCGTCATCGTGGGCTTGGCTGTTTTCTCGCATTGGATTCTCGATCTTATTGCACACCCTCGTGACCTCGCGATCTACGACGATACTTGGAAGGTTGGTTTCGGTTTGTGGAATTATCGGGACCCGGAGTTTGCATTGGAAATCGCGCTTCTCGCGGGTGGGATCATTGTTTACCTCGCGCGGAATGTGATGCCGCCAATTCGCAATACGGCGATAATCGGCTTTGGAATCGTTCTGGTTATCGTTCAGATCGGGGACACGTATGTGCCTCGCGCTCCATTAACCGATAAGGCGACTGCCATGGGCGTTTGGATCTTTTATACGCTCTTTGTTCTCGTTGCATTTCTGGTGGAGAAGGTCGGCAGCCGCAGACAAATTAATGTGTCGTGATCGTCATTGTTTTCGGCGTTTCGGGAGCGGGCAAAACTACGATTGGCAAGCTGCTCGCGGACGAACTCGGTTGGCGGTTCTATGAAGCAGATGATTTTCATTCACAGGCCAACATCGAGAAAATGCGGCGTGGTATTCCGCTAACCGATGAGGACAGATGGCCCTGGCTCGACAGCTTGCGTGAGCAGATCAAACGATGCATTGCCCCGGACGCGAATGCTGTGCTAGCCTGCTCTGCATTGAAGCGAGCGTATCGGGAGCATCTGCGCGTCAGCGAAGAAGTGAAATTCGTGTTTCTCCGCGGAGACTGCGCGCTCATCGCAAACCAACTTCGTCAGCGGCGCAATCATTTTATGAATCCGGCGTTGCTGCGAAGTCAGTTTGCAGACTTGGAAGAGCCGGAGCTCGATGAACATGTGTTAACGATCGAGTTGGGGCGCACACCAAAAGAGCTTGTCGAAGAAATTAAGACGAAACTGCATCTGGCGAACAGGCATTAGATTGAGATTCCGCTTTTGAGAGAACCAAGGAACAACTGCTTACGGTCAACAAGAGTGTTCTACTGAGTGCTCGGTTTTCGCGTCAGGACGATTTAAGTTTTCATATCGTGTCACGATGCGATAAATTCGGAAACGCGCGGACGGGCGGCGACTGGCGTCAATAACATGAGGATCGCCGCGGCAAGTGTACAGAACATCAAGATCCCAAATCCGGCGATGAGAGATCCAGTTCGAGTATGCAGATACCCAAACACGTAGGGTCCCGCAAAGCCTGCGACGCTCGCGAGCGCGTTGATCATTCCCACCGCAACCGCGGCTGTGGACTCGCTTAGGATTTCCGTTGGAATAGCCCAGAATGCGGGCAGAAATGCTAGGATCACGCAAATCATACTGAAAAATAGGACGGTCATCAGAGTTGAGCTGGGCAGACTGATGAGACACATGAACCCGGCTGCGGCGATGAAGAGTGGAACCGCGGCGTGCCAGCGTCTTTCGCGACTCCTGTCGGAATGCCATCCGTTAACCAGCATGGCGATGAGCGCCACTGCGTAAGGCACGGCGCCGAGCACGCCGACATGCGCATCTGAAAATCCAGATTGCCTCTTTAGAACAGTCGGGAACCAGAAAATTACAGCGTAGCCTGCGAAGTAATCAAGAAAGGCCGCTGCGGCGAGCAAGAGGACGGGCCGCGAACGCATTGCCTGACCCAGGGTGAACGATTGGCGGTTCGATGGCTTTTCTTCTGCCAGCCTCCGCGAGATCCATTGCCGCTGCTCGGGAGTCAGCCAGGCCGCCTCACTTGGCCAATCCGTTAGAAAGAACAACGCAGCGATACCTAACAAAATGGCAGGCACACCCTCCAGGAAAAACAACCAACGCCAGCCTTGGACCATGAACCAGTTGTGACCGAGTATCCAGCCCGCCACGGGTGATCCGATGACCAATGACAAAGGAATCGCAGCCATGAAGTTGCTCGTCGCTTTCGCTCGGTCCTCCTGGATGAACCAGTGGCTCAGATAGACGATGACACCCGGAAAAAAACCGGCTTCGGCGGCGCCTAACAAAAAGCGTGCCAGGTACAGTTGAGCGGGAGTGTGCACCAGTGCAGTCAGCGCCGTCAGCGATCCCCACACGATCATCGTTGCGGAAATCATCCCGCGTGCGCTCCACCGTTCGACCAGCAACGCGCCAGGGATCTGCAAGGCTACATAGCTGAGGAAGAAAATGCCGATCCCCATGCCAAACACGCGATCGTTGAATCCAAGGTCGCGAGCCATTCCAATCGCGGCATAGGCGACGCTGGTGCGGTCAAGATAGTTGGTGATGTAAAGGACAAAAACAAATGGAAGCAACCGAAGGGCAATGTGGTGCCGTGTGTGGTCGGCAGACCGGGCTGCGCCGGGCGCAATCGCGCGTAAGGGGAGTCCGGCCATTTCAGGTGCCTTCGCGAAATGAGTGTGGGACAGGCCGAGTATATCCGAGTTCCAGAATTGAACTAGGCGAAACATGGCAGAGTGCCAGCCCGCCTTGGCCGCACCCTCGCGGTCAAGGTCTTGCGGACTCTCTATTTCCAATAATCTCGAAACCCAGCATCGCACGTCGAGTGCGATGCGAGAATGATCTTCAGTCGCTATGCCCCTTGCGCGACCATTCCCCAATGAACCCTCCAGAACGAACCACCCCTCTTAGGGCAACAACTTCATCACGCATGCGTTGCGCGAGAGTGGAAAGCCCCACTTCCGCCGCACTGGCGATCTTCAGTTTCTCCATCGCGGTAGCAGACTTTGGATCAGTTCCTCCAAAATTTCGTACAGTGGGCACTGTGGACCGCCACCGATTAAGGCGTCCACCCGCATTGAAGGTGCGGGCAGACCCGCCGCTAGAAACACCGGATATAGTTCCAAGCCCAATTGTATTTGCGCGCCCGTCGCACTAAGCGTCTGTTTTATCCACGCCAGAGAACGCTCGAAGAGCGGAGCAATGGGCAGGGAGCGGGCGTTCGCCATGTCTAGTTCCTGAAATACAATCAATCCTTCTGGCCGAACATGCCGCATCAACTTGCGAATGGTGTCAACGGGATCCGGATAGTACATCAGTACTAGCCGACCCACGATAGCATCAAACTGTTGATCAAGCTCCATTTCCGCCGGGTCGCCTTCAATAAAGTTCACATTTTTCGTTCCCCGCGAATGCGCGCGCGCGTTGGCCCAGTCGACAGCTGTTCGCTCGCGATCTACACCCACTACCTCACCGGTGAGTCCCACCAGATCAGCAGCTAGAACGCAACATCCCCACTACCACAGCCAACATCGAGGACGCGCATACCTCGGCTAATCCCAGCCTGTTCGAATAGCTGACGAGTAAACGGTCCAAAGACCTGGCCCTGACGACTGAGACGCTGGAGTTCCTTCTCGGAATGACCTAACGCATAAAAGGACTGCCGACCTACTGGCGCTTCCATCTCTCACCCTAAATAAACGAAGTGCTGAAAAGAAATCAAAAGGAGACGGGACCTTGCCAGCAATAATTAGATCCACATCGCGCTTTCAGGCTCTTCGCGATTCTTTCGATTGATCTGCATCCGGCGTGTACAGATTGTCGCTCTCGACGTTGAAAACGCGGTTCCAGCGTGCGCGATAATTTTCGAACGCGATTTGTGCGCCCAATTGCATTAGCTGTTCTTCGGAAAATTGATTGCGCAAACGCGTATACAATTCGTCGGAGACATTTGACGGCGTAATGGTCATCGCGTCAGCCAGTTCAATCACTAGCCGTTCAGTGTCATTGAAAGGCATCCTATCGTCGCCAAGCACGGCATGAAGTTTTTCATCGCTCAGGCCTGCTTTTCTGCCCACGGCAGAATTGACGTCTATTCAAAAGGCGCAACCAATGCGCGCCGCGGCACGCACTTTTCCGAGTTGCATGTAACGCAATGAGACAAGTCGTTTGCGGCTCAGAGCAGCTTCCATCGCGATGCCGCCCCACACCAGGCTAGGCAACCGCATCTGTATCTTCGCCGGTGTAAAATCTTTTCCGAACATCTTGCGCATCGCGCCGTAGAACCAACGGAGATGCCACGGCGCCTGTTCCTTCTCCAAACCTGAAATTCGAGCCATGACTAAACCATATCGTTCAATGCAGTGCGTTTGGTCTTGATGAAGAGGAAGTTGAACCCACCCATGCACGCATGGCTACTTTCGGCACGTTGTGTTACTTTTTGGTTTGACAAAAGAACTGCTGCGAAAATCGACGTTCGCAATAACATGGCGGACGTTGATCGCACCTTGCTACGCGAGAACCTCAAGCTGACTTTCGAGCAGCGCGCTCAAAAGCATTTACGCGCGTTGCAAATGGTTGAAGAGCTGCGGCGCGCCGGCAAAAAGCTGAGACGGAAGAGCAATGGCCGTTGATCTCGCGCAGATCAACGAAGCTAGGCGTGCGCTGGTTTTCTGAGTGAAACCAGTTTGTTCACGAGCGTGTTAGTGCCTTTTTCTAAAAGCATTCCCCACGCGCTGAGGACAGCTAGAGTCGGGATGCAAATCAAAAGAAACATCCAGATTGGCACTTCGCGGATGCGAAGCCCGAGCCAGATGACATACGGCTGGTGAATGAGATACAGGCCGTACGAATAGACTCCCACGAGTCCGAACAGTTTGGCTGGCGCTGATGAAAGCGAAATGATTCCGGCGATGCCGACGATTTCGAGCATACAACACGTACTCGTCGCGAAGTCGCAGAAGATGTATGGGTACAGTCCGTGATAAAGCTGAAGTGCCGCCGGATAGAGGATTAGTCCGACGACGAACCCCGGTCCGCGAAGTAGAAACCATTCGACACGCGCGCTCGATTGGCGGTGCCACATAGCGAGCGACATTCCGAGCGCGAACTCAGGTAATCGACAAATCGCGAAACCGCCGAGGACCCACAATCCGTTTTGTGGCCAGACAACTAGTAATATGTAGCGAGCTAAAAATCCGGCGGCACATGCGATGATGAGAAACCACCATGGTCCAAGACGGCGCGCCATCCAGAAGAGCAGGGGAAAGATCAAATAAAACTGGATCAGCATTGCGAAATACCACCATGCCGCATTGAGGTACATGAAGTTCATCTGGATATCGATGAACCTAAGACCGAGCAGGCTCAGAATGATTCGGTCATCCACCGGTTCGAGACGCGCGACGAACGGTGAAACGAGATAAACCAAATGTGCGACCCAGTACATCGGATAAAGCCGCAGAAAGCGCGCACGATACCAGCCGCCCCATGCGACAGGGCCCGATTCGCCGCGTCGCATCGTTGATTGCATGAGGGTCCAACCACTTAGGATGATGAAGACCCCAACGGCATGGAAACCGAGTCCTGATACTTTAAACCAGATCAATCTGAGAATGGTCAGAGCGCTCGCCGCGAGATTGCTCCAGTCGGACGGCGGAAGAACGCCGTATTGGAAATAGGTCCTAAAAAAATGAAAGTAAGCAACGACAAGAATTGCCAACCCCTTTGAGATGTCAACCCAAAGGAGCCGTTTCATCGGATCGGATTAGCAGCCTCAAACTGCCTTAGTCAAGAACTAGAACTCGCCCCGTAAATAGCGCTGTCCTGTTGAGCGAAGCGAAACAACTCTAGTCTATTTCCGTTGCGTGCCGATCCAGAGCTGATCTGAGATTCGCGGTTTCCTCAGAATGATATTAAGACTAGCGTCGTAATTGACTGTCATCGCGTGGCTCGCTAGACGGACATCGTGTCTCTAAAAAACGCCGCTGATCCTGCACTTGAGCGCGGTCGTCTGCGTGTTGTTATCGCGACAATCGCCATCAACGTTGTTGTAGTCTCACTGCTCACGTTCGCGCCGTGGTCGGATTGGCGCACCGGGGCGGCGCTCAATCTTGTCGATAATTGTCTGCTCCTCGGTTTTGTGCTCGCAAAGCGAGATGCATTGCTCGCGCGATTTCTTCTATTCGGACTCGTAGTTGGAATCGCCGAGCTTCCCGCTGACGCGTGGCTTGTCGATTACACGCGCACCTTAGACTACTCGATCGGTGGCGGACCGATGATCTGGCGGTCGCCGCTCTGGATGCCGCTGGCGTGGGAAGTTGTGGCGGTGCAATTCGGATACATAGGCCTGCGATTGTGGGAGCGTTTTGGCAAGCTCGGTTTGCTCATCATCGCGGTACTCGGCGCGATCAACATTCCGTTCTACGAAGAAATGGCCCGAAGGATTCACTGGTGGCATTCACCGGTTGCCGAATGATCTCGTTCACGCCCTGGTACATCATTCTCGGCGAATTCGGCATCGCGCTTGTGTTCGCTTTGCTTGCCCGAATCTTGCGGCGCAGTTCATGGCGCATGGCCATTATTGCTGGTTTCTTTGGTGTAATATCCATTTTCGGTTGCTACGCCGTCGCATTTTTGCTGACTGATCAGTTGGTTAAATTGTGAAGCGCATCGTTTCGCTCTTGCCCGCCGCCACGGAGATTGCAGCTACGCTTGGGCTGATGGACCAAGTGATCGGCGTTTCGCATGAGTGCGATTTTCCGGCGGAAGCAAATCGGCGTCCGCGCGTCACACGTTGTCCGGTGCATAATGCTGGACTTACGAGCCGCGAGATGGACGAATGGGTGCGTCGCGCGCTGCGCGAGAACGGCACAATTTACAGCATTGACGAACCGCTTCTGCGCAGCCTTCGGCCCGATGTGATCCTCACCCAAAAATTATGCGACGTGTGTGCCGTTGGTTACGACACTGTCGCTCGGCTCGCGGAAACTTTGTCAGGCCCACCACAGGTAGTGAATCTCGAGCCATCGAGCTTATCGGATATTTTCGGTGACATTCAGCGTGTAGCCAAAGTCTGTGACGTTTCCGATCGCGCGAACGAAGTCATCACCCAATTATCCGATCGGATCGAAGCAGTGCGGAGCCGCGCAAATCGCATTGCCCATCGGCCGCGTTGCTTCTTGATGGAATGGGTCGACCCCCCGTTTTGCTCTGGTCATTGGGGACCGGAGCTCGTGGAAATTGCTGGCGGATACGACCCTTTAGGCCGCAAACAGCAGCCTTCAGTGCAAATCGAGTGGCAACAAGTGCCTGATGCGCGTCCTGAATTTATCGTGCTGGCCCTTTGCGGCTATGGCATTAATCGCGCGCGCAGTGATTACGAAATTCTCCGGCGATTTCCCGATTTCGATTCACTTCCGGCGGCGCGCCAGGGTCAAATCTATTTAGTGGACGCGAGCGCGTACTTCGCGCGACCAGGTCCGCGTATCGTCGATAGCGCCGAAATTCTCGCTGGAATCTTGCATCCGGAAGAATTTCCCGAATTCGTTTCACGCGGGCGTGACGACCCGCGCGTTGTCCGCATCGGCTGAAACAAATCTCGCCGGGCGGTGATCGATCGAAAGCCTCTGGAGGCAGCCGTGTCGGCTGCAAAGTCCGTTGATCGGGGGCGACACGCCGACCACAGGCTACCTACTCGGCGCTTCTTTTCGCGGATTCGGCCTGATGCTCCGGCCAGACGGCGACGAGTGCCGGGGCGACGAGGATTCCCACTGAGACTTCGAAGAAGCGATGAAGCGCAACGATCCATGCGGCGTTCGAACGCGGAATGAGCACGATGATTCCAAAGGTGATGCTCGCGTAACGATACGCAGTTTTCTCCATGCGAAATGCAGCGCACAAAAGTCCCAGCACAAATACCGCGGCCGCGAAGACAAAAAAGATTTTCGGGAAACCAGGTCGCCAGGAACGCTCCAGCGAGAGCACCCAGCGCGGTAGCGGCAATGCGTTCGACCGAAATTAGAAGTGTCGCACCGAGCGTTGATTGCATTACGACAAGGGTGGCGATTGCAGCCCAATAGGCTTCGGGTAATCCGAACAGACGCGCGACTGCGAGCGATATAGTCGCCGCAATGGCGGTTCGAATTGAATGTACAACTGACGGAAGATTTTCCGGCTCCCATTTCCAAAGTTTCACAAGAACGATTTTTCACAGCCGTCCCAAGACGGCAACATCAATCCCCTGGTTGAACGTAAATCTGCGTGAAGCAATGAAATCTGTAGGGCACGTTGTTATATGCGGATCAGTGAAATGAATTGGATGATGGTGGAAGAGTATCTGAAGCGCGACGATCGCGCGGTGTTGCCCCTAGGCAGCACGGAACAACATGCTTACCTGAGCCTGAGCGTGGACAGCATTTTGGCTAAACGCCTCGCCATTGAAGCAGCGCAGCCTTTGGGCGTACCGGTGTTTCCCGTGCTGGCGTACGGGATCACGCCATACTTTCGGGCGTTCCCAGGAACGATCACGCTGCGCGTCGAAACGTATATGTCGATCCTGCGCGACATACTCGATGCGATGACGGAGCAGGGATTCAGACGAATCCTGATTGTCAACGGCCATGGCGGCAACACGTCGGCACAAGGGTTCATTGGCGAATGGATGGCCGATCATCCCGGCGTGCGGATTAAGTTTCACAACTGGTGGAACGCGCCGAAAGTTTGGGCACAGGTGCAGGCCATCGATCCTGTCGCGTCGCACGCATCGTGGATGGAAAATTTTCCCTGGACGCGTTTGGCAAAGGTCGAGTTGCCGCGTGAACAGAAGCCAATGAGCGATGTGGAAAAGTTGCGCCGACTCGATCCAAAATCGCTGCGCGAATATCTCAAGGACGGCAACTATGGCGGTTTATATCAACGCGACGACGAAGAGATGATGAAAATCTGGCGTACAGGCGTAGAAGAAACACGTGTGTTGCTCACTGAAGCATGGGATTGAAACAAAAGCGGCGAAATATCGCCGCACTGCAAAGCGCTTCGCGCGAAACTCCGATTTCTTATTTACGCCCGAAGGCCTCGCGCAGTGCGTCCTTAGCGCGTTCGAGAACGCGCTTTCGCTTCTGTGGGAGATTTTTGCCGGCGCGATTGATGTAGAAATTCAGCATCGACATCGCCGATTGATACGGCTTCGCTTTGCGTCGCTTGCTGTGCTCGGCAGACCGTTTCAGCGAGAGAGCAATCTTGTGTGGATCTTTTGATTTGAACACATCGGGCTTGAGATCCAGCGCGTTGCTATGCTTGGTGACCCGCGCCGACCAGCGTTTGGTCTTACTCGATCTTTTCGTCCTGGCGTTCATAGGCTGCCGAAATAAAGACGATAGACTTTCATAATCATTCGTAGAGTTGCTTCCGTTGACCGGAAAGTGACCGAAACCCCGGCCTACTATCGTTCGCGCCCTGAATCGTCAGCGCGTCTATTTTCTTATTGGGCGAACTTGTTCAACCGGGCCTCGTCCGGAAATCGACAGCAACAAGGTTCCGACGAGAGCAATTGTCGCTGCTAACGTCAGTTCGGCCGGGTGACTGAGCGAAATATGTCGAGAGCGCTCAATGAGAGAAAGCCCACCGATCGTCATCAGAGCCAGGACCACAAACACAGCGACCGCTTTTGCAAGTTTCAGGAGCTTTTTACCGCGGAGGTGACTGCCCACGCCGGAAACAATGAGGTGAATCACGACAACAATTCCGAGCAGCTGCCAGCCGGCGAATTTAACATTGTCATTTAGGAAAACTCCGACGGCAATGAGCGCGACAGCGACCAGATAAAGCAGTCCGAGCCAATGGCGGAAAAATAAGCTGGCAAGACTTTGTGGAACGGCGACAGCGATGACATACCAAAGAATGGTGCCGACTCGCGCCGTCCAGCTGCTCACGCGCTTGCCGGGTTCGAATTGATATTTGTTCGACAGACCCGTGAACATGTCGCCGGTGATGTTGGTCGATCGCGAAATGTATTCCAGCGCGCGCTGCGGGTGAAGTTGTCGATCCAAAGTTTGTGGCCTGCTCAATGCCGTTTTCTGAACATCATTAAGGCGTCCGGCGTTTTGGGCAAGGACTTGCCCGACAAGGTCTTTCAGATTCTTCTCGCTCGGTCCCTGCGATTTGGTGTGCGCGAGCGCGTGGCTGAGTAACCGGCAAACCGCATCGCCATTTCCTTCCTCAATTTCTTGTTTGAAGATACCGAGGTGCGCCTCGTTGATCAGATTTTTGCGAAGTTCGCGGTCGCTTTTTTCCGGCAATAACGCGCTAATGATCCGCTCAGCCCCATCGAGACGCCCCCAGAGCATGTCATTTCGTCGCCACGACTCATCGAGAAAGGCGCCGAATGACATCAGCGTACGGCCCGCTAATTTTGTGGCATCGCTACCGCTGTCGCGTTCGTCTACGAGATTCTTGGCGTCTTCAGGACTGACTCGAAACACACCGACAACGTTTGCTTCACCTGCGCCGGTGCCATATTGAATCGGATAAGTGACAAGATCGTAATAAACAAAGTTTGCGTCGTAGTGCTTCAGGCAAACCCGTGCCACTGATGTTCCCGGACTCGAGGTCGCGGGCGGAATCTCGACCGACTCGTGTTGTTTAAGCCCACGGCAAATAATTGTCGCGAGCATCGACAATGTGGGACCTCGGTTGCCGCCCTCTAGAATTTCGTTGGCCTTGGTTTCTCGCGCAGCACCAGGATCGCAATTCAGAATCGCCGCCAAGTCAGGCCAGCCAATCTGAAGGTTGCGGATCTCATCATACAATTCCTTCCCGGATCCGACCTCGTGGTTGCGAAGGTTCTCTTCGGCCAGGCGTGCCTCCTTCAGCGCCGGCGCAACTTCATCTTTCTTGAGGCGATTTAGTTCGTTTTGAAAATCGGTGCCGTGTCGATCGATCAATTCCCGTACCGTAAGATTTGCTGGCCAATCGTTGGCATGAGTGCGAACAGCTTCCAGCAAGTTCGCCGCATCTGCATCGAGGTCGATGAGCTTGTTTATCCGGCGGTTCAGAAAACCCAATCTGCGGATGCGGTATCGAATATCAAAGTTCAGCAAAAATTCATTTTCAGCTTTTTTATTGCGATCATCGGGACCTTTCCGGTCGGCAGTTTGTAACGGGTGGTATTCGCTTCGTCGCCACGCGCTGACCAGTTCACGAATGGCAGTCGTCGCATCGGAAGCGGGATCGTGACCAGCGGCGCGCGCAATCAGGTCGGCCAACACGCCGGTTAATTCGGCGACCTTCAATCGGTGGTAAGCGCCGTAGCTTACGCCGTAATGGTCGATCATTTGATTGAGTCCTTGGGTCTTAAACTTCTCGTCGTCGATAGGCTCCGCACTGTCGGCCTCAATATCTGCGTCGACTTCTTTCGCGAGGATCGCCACACGCTCGAGGATTTCATTCCGTTCGTGCAAACGGTCGATGTCTTCGCGGATTGTCTCCTCTCGGGGAAGGTCAAGAACTGCCGCGCGCACGTTTTCGGCGAAATCGGGCCGGTCGCGTTTCTCCACGGCTAGTTCCGGGTGGACCGGCGTCGGCTCGACATAAAGTAATTTTCGGAGAACAGCGGAATCGGCATAGCGCCGGCTCAACATCGAAGTCGCATAACTGAACGGTTTGTTGTCGAGATATCCGCCGTCGCCAAAGGAACGGTCGCGAAAAGAAGCGCGCAGTTGCTCCTTCGCTTGTTCGCTGGTCTCGTCACTCGGAAGACGACCCGTGGCGTTTTGCCCGCGTGCCTCGCGGTCGAGGTCGAAGAGACCGTTGCGCAGATAATCGCTGAAGAATTTGTCCCAATCGCCACCGCTCGTCTTGTCCTTGTAAGGCGAATAGCCATTCGCGATTTCGGTGATATCGGACAAACGCATTGCTTGGAATGCAAACGGGAACGAGGAGGTACATCGCGCGGCGAAAGCGAGAAATGGATCGTTATCTTTGATGAAATCGTCGCGCAGACTTCCGGTTGCCTCCGGTGTGGCATAGCGAAAATGAAAAACATTCTTGTAGCGTCGTTCGTAGACAACTTCGTCTGACAGGCCGATCGGAAGAGGAATTCCGTCGATGTCAGTCGTAGTGATAAAAAGATCCAATTCTCTCACCAACGGCGAAAGCTTTTTGTCGACTTCACTAGTGTTTTCGCCGCGCGCTGTGTCCATGTTGTCGAGCGCTTCGAGAAGTTTTCGATACATGCGCTGGCTGTTCAGCAACGACTCCTGCGGCTGTTTGAGTTTGAATCCTCTCAAATCCTGAATGGAGCGCTTATCATTTAAGAGTTTCCCTAAATCGCCTTCGCTCAACCAAAGCTTTTTCAGACCGTCCATTCCTTGATTTCGTGCGAGCGCCTTGGCTAAAAACACGCCGTTAATGCCCCCGGCAGAAGTCCCCGAGATGACATCGACAATGAAGCGAACACGAATCGGTTCCTTTGTCGGGTTTGCTTGTTTCAGGTTTTTGCCGCGGGCTTCCTTGTCCTGAATGGCGAAGTACTGTCCGAGCTTTCTATAAACGCTGGTTGCGCCACTCAATTCCTCCTCGGACAATAAAGGCTCGTCGGAATCAACCGCTTTAGCCGCTGTCGCACGCACAATGTTAAGCAGCTCCTGAGCGACGCCATTGATGTAAATCGCAAGTGAGACGCCGCCATACATCACGACGGCAAATCGCACCTCGCGTTCAGGTATTACCTTTACAGTTTCTGAGGTGGGCACGGCGGTGTTAGTGCTTTCTTCATTCAGCCCAAAATGACTTGTTACGTCAATCAAAATGCCGCTGCTGAATTTTTAAACGTGCGATTTTCCGACACGGAGCCCGTCGGCGAATTGGGGCGTTTCTTTCCGCGCGGTTGTTTGCAACAGCCACGAATCAATCCAGTCGGCTGCCGCTATTCCTATCTACGATGCAGATGCTTTCGAAGCCGGTCGCAATCTGATGTTGATCTCAGATGTAAGCGTTCGATGGACGGGGCATTTTGCGGCGATCTCCATCAGCTTCGCGCGTTGTTCTGCGGTCAGAGGGCCGGTGAGTTCGATTTCGACGTCGATTCTGTCGAGCATGCCTTCCTTGGTTTCGCACTCCTCGCAATCTTCAGCGTAAATACGCGAATGCCGGAGCGAAACGGTGATGTTTTCGAGAGGGAATTGTTTCCGGCGCGCGTATAAGCCGACGGTCATGGAGGTGCAGACGCCGAGACTCGCCAGCAAATAGTCGTACGGATCAGGGCCGGCATCGCCACCGCCTGCGCTCACGGGTTCATCGGCAACAAGGCCATGTTCACCCACAGTGATTTCCTGTTTAAAACTGTCGGCGCCGCCGTGGACGACGACGTAAGGTGCCTTGTTATCGGTTTGCGCAGCCATAAGCCGGATTAAGGACGCACGATACCCGCGAACGCATCGCGGTACCGCCAAACGAGAAAGACCAACAAGATCGAAATGACGGTGGCCATCGGCAGACCGCTGGGATCCATCAAGATGTGAACGAGATCGATATTCACGATGACGGGAGCGAGCAACAGCAAACCGAGAGGGACGAAGCGTCCGATAAGCAGTAGCAAGCCGCCGACGATTTGAAACACAGCGACCACATGGAGGTAATGAGTCACGAAAAGCGCCTTGGTGAAGTCGCCAACCGGTCCCGGCGGCGGTGGCGGCATCGGAATAAAGTGCAGAAAGATATTCGAACCGAAGACAACAAAAATCAGTCCGAGAAGGACGCGGGCGATAATAGTAGCGATTTTCATTCGCGCATGGTGGCTTGATTGAATGGAAATTCCAACCCCGAAGTTGTTCAGGGGAGTAATCTTTTCGAATGCGCGCTTTCTTTCGGAAGGGTGCAGACGGACCGTGGATCACGCATTCGGGCATTTTGTATTTTGTCATTCGAGCGGAGTCGCTTGCCACGCTGTAGCTTTACGCGCAGGCTGCGGGAATCCCTTGATTGAGCCCCATCAAACATCGAGAGATGCCTCGACTCCGCTCGACATGACAAAGACGCCAAACTCGCGAATTCGACCTGCTGCGAAATTCTTTTTCGAGCAGGACAAAAAGTTCTTTGTTAAGGGTGTCACTTACGGTCCGTTCAAGCCGGACGCTGATGGAAATTATCTTGGGCGGCCCGAGCAAGTCGAGATGGATCTCGCCCTCATGCGCCAGGTGGGTCTGAATCTTGTCCGAATTTATCACGCGCCGCCGCGTTGGTTTCTTGATCGTTGTGCTGCAGCTGGGATCCGCGTTTTGGTGACGCTTCCGTGGCAAAAACATGTCGAATTCCTGCGCGAAAGATCAACCCGGAAACAGATTGCCGAAGCGGTTCGCGCTGCCGTGAAGACAAACGTTGGGCATCCAGCAATTTTTGGTTACTTGGTCGGTAACGAAATTTCCAGTACCATCGCGCGCTGGCTCGGCGCGCGTCGCGTGATTGAATTTGTGGAGGAATTGATCGGGATCGGACGCGGAATCGATCCTGATGCTCTCTTTTCCTATGCGACGTATCCCCCGACCGAATATCTGCTGCCGCAGAATGCTGATTTTTGTTGTTTTAACGTTTACCTCCATAACCAGCGCGATTTCGAGGGGTACCTGCTGCGGCTCCAGAATCTCACTGGTGAACATCCTCTTATCCTGGGGGAATTCGGGATGGACACGATCCGGCATTCGCAGGACGAGCAGGCCGAAATGCTCGGTTGGCACATCGACAGCGTGGTAAAATGCGGCCTGGCTGGAACAATTTTTTTTACCTGGACCGACGAATGGTTTACCGGCGGCGAGGAAATCACAGATTGGGCATTTGGTATCGTCACCCGCGATCGCAAACCGAAGAAAGCGTTTTATGCGATTGAGGAAAAACTCGGGCGAAGCGATTCTGCTTTGCCGCATGGCCCGTTGGCGCGCGCGCCGTTCGTGTCGGTAATAGTTTGTTCGTACAACGGTGCCCGCACGCTGGCAGCGTGTCTTGATTCGCTAGGTAAACTCAACTACCCGGAGTATGAAATCATTCTGGTCGATGACGGTTCAACGGATGACACGGCCTACGTTGCAGCGCAGTTCCCACGGGTGCGCTACATTCATCAGAGCAATCACGGACTGAGTCACGCTCGCAATACAGGGGCCGCTGCAGCCAAAGGGGAAGTGTTCGCCTACACCGATTCTGACTGCATGGCAGATGCGGATTGGCTCTATTATCTGATCAGCACACTTGTAAGCGGCGATTATGCCGGAGTGGGTGGACCGAACATCACGCCACCAGCGCAAAATTGGATTCAGGCATGCGTGGCAGCGGCGCCCGGTGGTCCTAGCCATGTCTTGCTCACTGATACAATCGCCGAGCACATCCCTGGCTGTAACATGGCATTTTATCGGTGGGCGTTTAAAGGCGTCGGCGGCTTCGATCCCGAATACCATAAAGCCGGAGATGACGTCGATTTCTGCTGGCGAATCCAGCAGGCTGGGTGGGTCGTTGGTTTCAGTCCCACCGCAATTGTCTGGCACTATCGACGCTTTACGCTTCGCGCTTTCTTGAAACAGCAAGATGGTTACGGCGAAGCAGAATCACTTCTCCGCTTTAAACATTTGATTTTTTTTGGCCCGACTGGCACTGCGAAATGGCGCGGCCAAATCTATGGAACACCGCGCTTCAGTTGGTTCGTCAACCGACCAGTGATTTATCACGGAATTTTCGGCGAGGGATTTTTTCAATCGATTTATCCTACGCCGCAATCAGACGTGGCTGCGTACCTGAGCAGCATTGAATGGTTTGCCCTGACAATTTTCCTTTTTGGTTTGGGTATTTTTTTGCCTGCGCTGCGCATTGTCCCGTACCTCATGCTGGGCGGTACCTTGTGTGTCGCGCTTTCCTATATGGTGCGCGCTTCCATTGAGCCCAAATTCGATACGGTGCGTGCGCGGCTGCTGGTGATGTTACTGGCATTTGCCCAGCCGCTCGTGCGGGGATTTTCTCGTTATTTCACCTGGCTGCGCTTCAAACGCACACCGGCCAACGTGATTCAGCGGCACGAGCATTTACCGGAACGCGCACGTTCTGCCGGCAGTCTGAGTAGGCGTCTTTTTTGGAGTGAGCAAGGCAGGGATCGCCACCACCTGCTAGGCGCCATGTTTCAGTTGCTGGAGGAAGAAGGCTGGCGCTACTCCACCGATAGTGGGTGGAATGAGTGGGACATTCAAATCTACGGAAACTTCTGGTGGAGCATAGCGCTTCAAACCGTCACCGAATATCACGGTGGTGCGAAATGTCTGACGCGCGTTCGGCTTCGCAACCGGCTGGTTACCACCACCGTCATTTTTAGTCTGATTGCAACAAGTCTGTTGATTTATCGCCAGCTCAACGTTTCCCACGTTGATCTTTGGTTCATTGGTTTCTACTTGCTCTTTCTGTTGTTCTTGGCGACCCGAGCGCGCGCATTGAAGTCACGAGTTGCGGAGCTTGTCGAGCTCGCAGCGCACCGTGCCAGTCTGCAGCGTATAACGCGCCGAGGTAAAATCACCAGCACAGACTCGACGCTGGAAATTGAGGTGCCTGTGAATGCCACGGATCCCGCCACGCCGCAGATACCGTGAATCCCAATGCGTCCGCTGCGGCCGACGCCCTACAGTTTCAAAACGGTTTTCCCTGATCCGCGTTCGATTCGACCGATTCGCTTAGCTTGCAACATCGACATTGCCCGCCGAGCATTTTCCTCCGCGACGACCGCCACCATCCCGATGCCCATGTTGAAGACCTGATACATTTCTCGAAGATCAATATTTCCATTTCGCTGCAAAATTTGGAAGATGCGTGGAACCTTCCAGCTTTTCGCTTCAACCACTGCGTCACAATTCGGAGGCAGAATCCGCGGCAGGTTGTCAATGAGACCGCCACCTGTGATGTGGGCGAGACCTTTGATCACGTTGCTTGGAATTCTTGCCAGGAGTGGCTGATAATTTTTGTGCACTCGCAGTAATTCTTTGCCAACAATCATCGTCGACCCAGGCACGCGCGAACTTACTTTGAGATGCATTTTGCCGAACAAGATCTCTCGCGCGAGCGAGTAACCGTTGGTGTGCAACCCATTTGATTCTAGCCCGAGAATGACATCACCGGGCCGGATTTTTTTTCCGTCGACGATCTTATCGCGTTCGACGACGCCAACAATGCAACCGGCGAGATCATATTCGCCCGGGCGATACATTCCGGGCAATTGCGCTGTTTCACCACCGAGGAGCGCGCAGCCCGCGGATCGACAGGCGCGAGAAATGCCGCGAAGTAATTCTTGGAACATGCGACGCTCGAGTCTTTCGCAGCCAATGTAATCGAGAAAGAAAAGCGGGCGCGCGCCCAAGACTGCGATGTCATTTACACAGTGATTTACCAGATCGGCGCCGACGGTGTCGTGCTTGTCCAGTACAAACGCGATCTTCAATTTGGTGCCAACGCTATCAATGCTTGCTACCAAGACCGGCTGGCGCATTCCAGGGAAGCGCGCTTGGAATAATCCGCCGAAACCGCCGACCTTACCGAGCACCTGTGGGCCGTGCGTTTGTTTAACGAGCGACTGAATTTGTCGCTTTAGCCGGTTGCCAAGATCCACATCCACGCCCGCGCGCGCGTATGCCTTTGCTTTTTTTGTCATTCCGAGCGAAGTCGAGGAATCTCTGTTTTTGATCCAGACAGCAAGAGATTTCTCGACTCCGCTGCACTGCGCTCGAAATGACAAGCTACTACTTTAAATCGGCAAACAACGTGGGGTGTGTTTCCTGATCGGCAAGCGCTTTGGCGCGTTGCTCGCGTTTTTCCATGATGAATTTATCCAAGGCAGGGTCGACGGGCAGGGGATAATCGCCGGTAAAACAAGCCAGGCAAAAGCTGTTCAATGGCTTTCCCGTCGCTCGCACCATTCCTTCGACATCGAGGTAACCCAGACTGTCAACGCCAAGATATTTGCAGATGTCGTCCATCGACATCTGGTTCGCGATTAATTTTTCAGGGTCAGGAAAATCGATGCCGTAGTGACAAGCAAAGCGATGTGGCGGACAGCTCACGCGCATGTGCACTTCCCTGGCTCCGGCCTCGCGAAGGTTCACCACACGCGCGCGCGCGGTGGTGCCGCGCACGATGGAGTCGTCCAGAACTACGACGCGTTTTCCGGCAACCATTTCCTTGATCAGATTCAGCTTCACTCGCACGTCGAAATCGCGGATCAGCTGACTCGGCTGCAAAAATGTGCGCCCAATGTAGTGATTGCGGACAAAAGCGTGGGCGTAAGGAATTTGTAGTTCCTGAGCGAAACCGAGAGCGGCATAATTTCCCGAATCCGGTACCGGCACGACGATGTCGGCCTCGACGGGGAATTTTCTCGCCAGTTCGCGTCCCATCTCCATGCGCACCTTCCCGACATTCACACCGCCGATCATGCTGTCCGGGCGTGCGAAATACACATATTCAAACATGCAGAATGCTGGACGCTCGTCCGGGAATGGCCGTTCCGACCGCAATCCGTTCTCGTCGATGATCAACACTTCTCCAGGTTCAATTTCGCGAATGAACTCCGCATGGATCAGATCAAAAGCGCATGTTTCAGATGCCAGGATATAGGCTCCGTCGAGCTTGCCGAGCGCGAGTGGGCGCCAACCAAAGGGATCGCGCACTGCGATCAGCTCCCGTTCGCTCATGATGATCAGCGAGAACGCGCCTTGAATCCGGCGCAACGCCGCCAGGACATTTCCGCCATTCTCCGACGGTTGCGCCAGGAGATGTAAAATAATTTCGCTATCGGCCGTGGTTTGGAAGATCGAGCCTCGTCGTTCCAGCTCATCACGCAGAACGTCGGCATTAATTAGATTGCCGTTATGCGCAATTGCCATTTGGCCGCGCACGCAATCGACCACAAACGGTTGCGCGTTCTTAATCGTGCTGGTGCCCGTAGTCGAGTAACGCGTGTGTCCAATCGCGCGTGTTCCTTTCAGTTTCGCCAGTTCTTCCTGACCAAAGACCTGTGACACCAGGCCCATGTCCTTGTGCATCA
>Ga0209156_10000329_pt1 | contig 40037 bp, 32 predicted proteins | sample GraSoiAngelo_124_FD_185881 | JGI IMG/M metagenome (GOLD analysis project Ga0209156, IMG submission 185881) | Grasslands soil microbial communities from the Angelo Coastal Reserve, California, USA - 14_0927_05_20cm (SPAdes) (version 2) | ecosystem: Environmental > Terrestrial > Soil > Grasslands... | reverse complement strand
ACCGCGCCGAAAATGGCAATCTGCTCGAGCCACTCGAAAATCTCTATGTCGATCTACCGAACGAAAATCTCGGTGACATTTTGCAATCGGTTGCCAATCGCAAAGGCGAGGTTGTGAGCATGGATCATCACACGACGCGTGTATCGATCGAGGCGATTATTCCGACTCGCGGCCTGATCGGCTTCGAAACCGATCTCGTGAATTTGACCCGCGGCGAAGGATTGATGAGTCATCTCTTTCGCAAATACGCACCGTTCAAAGGCGAAATAGGAGGACGCGATCGCGGTGTGATGGTGTCGATGGAATCGGGAGTCAGCACGGCTTACGCGCTTAATAATATCCAGGAGCGCGGCCGGCTTTTCATCGGGGCACAGGAAGATGTTTATGTGGGAATGATCGTCGGCGAAAATGCGCGACCGGAAGATTTGCCGGTGAATCCGTGCAAGGCCAAACATCTAACTAACATGAGAAGCCAGGGTGAAGGCAAAGGGATTCAACTCGAAGCGCCGCTGGGCATGACTCTGGAGCGCGCGATTGAGTACATCGACATCGACGAATATGTGGAAGCGACGCCAAAATCGCTCCGGCTCCGCAAGCGCATTCTGGACGCGACCGCGCGGAAGCGCGCTGCCCAAGCGGCAGCCTAGTTTGCGCTGCTGGGATGCCGTGACGGCCGCTTTTACGGGGCCTGGTCTGAGCAAAAAAAAGCAAAAAAACTTGCTTGACGTTTTGAGAGTCTTTTTGGCAAACTAATAAATTCAAGTCGTTTATCGAAAACTCTAACCCCTAATTCGCAGCTAAAAATATATGGAAACTCCTCGTTGGTTTAGTCGAAATCATCTTCTCTCACAATTCCGGATCGCAAGTGTGGTCACACTAATGTCCGCCGCAGCGGCAATGGCCTTCGTCGCGGCGAAACCATCTGGCCCATTCTTATTGGGGAAATCAGACAATACGGATCAAGCGATCAACAAATTCAGACAGGATCGCGATCAAATTGGCGGCAACAGGCGAGCCATGCCTGGTCCGGAAACAGATCGCGGGCCAGTCGCCGCCGCTGAAGAAGCTTATGCGAATCGCGCCTACCCGGCTAGCGACGTTCCGTTCAGGGTAACGCGGAACGCGCAGAGGGCGTGGGCGAACGTGCTGTCAATGTCACAACCCTCGGCTAACCCCTGGACCCTCATAGGCCCGAGCACAGCGAATTTTCCTGATATTTTGACTTTCAGTGGACGCGACTACACAACCTCCGGCCGCATTACTGCGCTAGCCATTGCGCCGACTTGCACAAACAGCAACTGCACACTTTGGGTTGGAGCCGCTGGCGGCGGTGTCTGGCGCACGAACAACGCGCTCGCAAACCCGCCAAACTGGACATTCGTCTCGGGCAGCTTTGCGACCAATGCGATCGGGACGCTGACTTACGACGCTACAACCGGCACGCTCTACGCAGGAACCGGCGAGCCCAACGCGTCAGGTGATTCGGAGGCTGGTTTTGGTATTTACAAATCGATCGACAACGGCAACACGTGGACACACCTGGATGCGAACACAAAGGTCCGGGCGATGCCGACCTCGTGCGGGGTCGCGCCCAAGTATACCGGCCCGGCTTTCGACGGGCGCGCGATTTCATCGATCGTGGTTAGCGGAAACACGATGTACGTCGGTTCCACGCGCGCCGTGCGCGGAGTGAGCTCCGTTACGGGTGGGGTCGTCACCCTGGCTCCGGGCCTTCCGCCATTCGGGCTGTGGAAGTCCACCGACGGCGGCGCAAACTTCACGCTGCTCAGCCCCGAAGGCATCTGCCTAAACCCGTTGCTAGAGGGCGATGCTGGAAGAATCCAATCGACCTTTGGCTCGGCGCGTGGCGTTAATCACATCGAATTCGACCCGAATTACCTGGCAAATAGCACGCTCTATGCGGCTGCATTTCCCAGGATTGACCTAACCGGCGGCGGAGGCGTCTGGCGCTCCAACGATGATGGCGCTACCTTTACACAGATTTACACGCCGCTCGCTCCCGCCAATATTAATGATCGGGCCGAGTTCGCGGTCACGACCGTCAGCGGGCTGACCAGGATGTATGTCGGTGATGGCAACACCGGTTCACCGACTGCACATGTTTTTCGCAGTGATGACGTCGCGACTGGCGTGCCGGCGTTTATCGATCTGACGGCGATGGAGTCGCCAGCTGGCCAAACTGATAACTATTGCACAGGGCAGTGCTGGTACGACAATTTTGTCGTCACGCCGGCGGGTAATCCGGACACCGTGTATATCGGCGGCTCATTCGACTATGGGACGTACGGGTTCGCGACAAATGGCCGCGGCGTTCTCCGCTCGACCGATGCTGGTGCGTCGTTCACCGACATGACATGGGATTCGACGACGAAGCCGACACCGCCGGGAAGCTGTTGCCAACCTAATCCGATTGCGCCGAATGGAATGCATCCGGACCAGCATGGGTTCGTCGTTAGCCCAGGTAACCCGGGCCTCTTCTTCGATGGTTCCGACGGCGGTCTGGTGCGCTCGGACGGAGCGTTCGCGGACATCTCATCGCAGTGCACCACCTACCGTACAACACTCAGCGGAAATGATCTGTTATTGTGCCAGCAACTCCTGTCGCGTGTGCCGACGCACCTCTACAGCCTGAACAAGGGGCTCTCGACTTTGCAGTTCCAGAGCCTCTCGGTCGCTGCCGATAACTCTGCGCACGTGCAGGGCGGCACACAGGATAATGGCACATTTGATAGGACCAGTTCTTCCCTTACATGGCCGCAAGAGATTTATGGCGACGGTGGCCAGTCGGGCTTCAACGTCGGCAACTCCGCGCAGCGCTTCAACACCTTCTTCGCAAATTACACCGATGCGAACTTCCAGAACGGCGATCCGAGCAAGTGGGTCGTTATCTCTGGTCCGCTGTTCGCCGAGACCTCGGCATTCTACAAGCCGATCATCGCGGACCCGTTTGTTGCCGGGACGATCTTCCTGGGCGAGCAGAGCGTGTGGCGGACGCAGGATTGGGGCGGCGATCAGGCGACCCTTGAGGCGAACTGCCCTGAGTTCACGACTCTCGGAAACCAACCTGGGTGCGGTGACTTCGTCATCATCGGAGACGGCGTTCCATCGACGCAGCTGACCTCTGCGCTATGGGGCGATCGCTCCCTCGGCACTGTCGCGGCAGTTGTCCGGAGCTCAACCGATTCAAGTACAATGTGGGCGGCGACGTCAACCGGCCGAGTGTTCTTCTCGAGCAACGCCGATGCAGCGGCAGCCTCAGTCGTCTGGGAGCGGCTCGACTCCTCGTCAAGCGTCGATCCGAACCGGTTTGTGAGCGGCATCACGATTGATCCGGCGGATTCAAATCACGCTTGGATTTCGTACTCGAGCTATAGCTCCCTGACTCCGGCGACGCCAGGCCACGTCTTCGAAGTGACCCGAACCGGGCCTTCGACGGCGACGTGGACGAGCCTCGATGGATCGGGAGCGACGGCGTTCCCAGACTTCCCGGCGACAGCTATTGCTCGTGATTCAGTTGGTGCTGGTAACGGCGACCTCTATGTGTCTAACGACTGGGGCGTCCTAAGACTGCCAAATGGTTCGACCAACTGGGAAGTTGCCGGCACCGGCCTACCGAAGGCCGAAGTGGCGGGTCTGACGATCGTGTCGCCCTCGCGCGTGCTCTACGCGGCAACGCACGGACGCAGCGCCTGGAAGTTGAAACTGCCGTAAAAGTTGGGTTAAGTTTCTTGGGCGGGATAGACAAAATCTATCCCGCCCATTCTTATGTTGGCACAGGCTTCTCCGCCACGGGACAGATTCGCCGTGGCGAACACCCTGTGGGGTGAGCAGGCGTCTCGCCAGCTACTCGAAATGCAACAATCAGGATGACCGCGTGCCGCACAGATCAGCACAATGGACAGATTCGTTCAGTGGCGAACAAAAGCGCCAAATGAACGTGCGACGCGGTTGCGCATCTAATCGTTCAAGCGGTAAATTCCAATTGGCTGTCACCGTTATGTCGTCGTTCTTTAAGTGTCTCATTGCCGTTTGCATCTTCTCGGTGGTCGCTGGTATGGCCACCGAGCCGCCGGGCTTCGTGGAAGGACATTTGAAGATTCTCTCGCTCAGGGAGGTTGAGCTTGCCGATGGAAACGCGCCTGCGATCACGGCTGAAAACTATGCCGAATATCCGCTGATTATCTTGAGTCACGACGGAAAAAAAGAAATCGCGCGGGTTACTGCGGACGGGAATGGAAACTATCGCACTGCATTGCCGCCGGGCGATTATGTCTTGGATGTGCAACGACGCGCGCGCGGTCATGTTCGCGCGAAACCACAACGATTCACGGTTGTTTCGGACCAGACTGTCCGCGTCGACATGGATATCGACACGGGTGTCCGCTAGTTTGGTTCTTTATGCCGCCGTTCAGCGCTGTTATTCTGTATGGAGGGAATCTCTCAGAGCACTTTGCACATTCGGCCAACGTTGTGCGGCCGAACCTGCTTGAAAGAAAACAAAATTCGACGGACGGCTCGTAGCGAAATCCCTACCCTATTTTACCCTTCCCAGAAAAACTTCGTTGGGCGATGGATTTCCCGCGGCAAGCTTTTGTGTACCGGGCAATTGAGCGCTGTTTGCTCCAGTACGTCGCGCTGCGGATGATCAGCTGGAAGCGGAATGTGAACTTCGGACGGTAATCCAACGATTCGGCGCGGCGCATCCTTCGACATCTCCTTTTGCACTGACACGGTCATTCCGCGAAGATCGACACCAAGCTCCTGCGCTTTGATTCCCATGGTCGTGCTCATGCAGGTGCCGAGAGCCGTGGCCACGAGGTCGGTAGGCGAAAATGCTTCGCCTTTGCCTTTATTATCCGTCGGCGCGTCGGTCGAGAGCTTTGATTGAGACGGACCGTGTGTAGCGTCGCAATGCAAAGCGCCGGTATATTTGATGGAGACTTTGACCATGTCGAATTATGCGACGCATAGGGCCCTTTGTCATGTCGGGTAGAGGCGATTGACCTCAATCGCCCGCAGGCGGCTCAGGTGAACCACGCTACCTCTGTGGAATCACCGGCTTCTCCTGAATCTTCTCGGCATGCGTTGCAAATTCCTCACGAAATACGCGGGTAAGATCCGCATCCTCGAGAATGATCATGTCAGTGTCGTGTTTCTTTAAGTTGTCATTCTGCCAGCCTTCGTTCCACCAGCAGAAACCAACAATGCCCGGCCAGCGGCTTGAGAATAAATCTTCCAGCGCAGCTTTCGCCCACGTTGCGGCATCGACGTGCGGATTGTGCAGGTCACAACCAAACTCGGCGATAATGATTGGTTTGCCCGGTGCGATTTTCACAAGGCGCGGATAGGCCTCGCGCATTTTGAACGCGAAACTCTCAGTGCCATCGCGGGTCATGGGAGTGGTTGGTCCGTAGGCGCTGAGAGCGACCCAGTCGCAATAGGTCTCACCCGGAAAATAATTCTCGAAGCGGTTCCATTTCTTCTCTGGCTCATCGAGCCAGTTCACGTGCCAGACCCACTGGAGATTATCTGCGCCCTCGACACGCATCAGATTGACGATATGCCGGTAAGCCGCAACGTAGCGCGCTGGGCCTTCCTTCGGTCCCCCATTCCAATTGCCGTTCCAGCTAAACCAGTTTCCGTTCGGCTCCGTTCCCCACTCGATTAAAATCGGCGAGCCAAAATTCTTAGCGTCGCGCGCCCAGGCGCGAAGATCAGCATCGAAATCGCCAGCGATAATTTTCTGAATCGAAAAAGTTTTCTCCGAATGCCCTTGCTCGACGTTGGATCGCAGCATCAAGCGGACATATGGAATCTTTTTCAAGTCCCGGACCCAGCTACACATCGTCACTGGAAATTTGCGGGATTCAAACCAGTTGTCTGAAAAGTAAATCCAAGCGGTTTGTTTGCCGACTGCTTGCTCGTAACGCTCGACGTCACCTGGCGTGACATCGTGTTCGGTCGGATCGTGTTCGTCAGTTCCAACGCCGCCCCAATAGAATCCATGATAAAGCTTTCCCTCCGGCGGCACGACATGCCCTGCTTGGGCATAAGCATACGCGATGCAGAATGGCGCAAGCAAAGATCGACACAAAATTTTTGTCATTCTTCTGCAGTGGCGGTCTACCCGGAAACCTACAATGAAAAATCCCGCGCTCATAGAGCACCGCTACGAAAGGCCGAGCAACTCCTCTTAGTTGCCTCTCGCAAGGCGTGGCTACGAAATCATTCGTGTTTCCTCAATTTTCTTTTGATTGACTGCCGGTTCGGTTACCGTTAGATAGTTTAGAAAGGGAGTCGCCGCGTAGTCCCCACGACGATTCGAAGCGGCGCGATTGATTTGCCACTTGTGGAGGGCCGGGGCTGGCGGTGAGCGTGAAATGGCGAAGAAGACGACGCCGGATGTAAAAGATACGGTATGGGGCGTCTACGCCCTGCCTAACAACATCCCCCTATGGGCCAATCCGAACTACTTGGAGAACACGTGTCGCGTATTAGCGCCCTCTGATGCTCAGCCCAAGGGTCTGCTCGTGCTGCTACCAGGCCAGGGCGGAGACAGTTCGTACCTGCGTAAGGTAATCAGCAGGCCGATCTACGACAACATCGGCAAGGTCGATATGAGTCTCTACTCGTCCGTATCGCACGACCTACCCAACCCAGGCTACCTGAACGGTCACACCGACAACCAGCTTGTCCGGGCCAAGGACGGCAGCTTCTTGGCCGTGAAGTCGTGCCTGAATTGGGCGCCGATCGCGAACCCAAAGCCATCACAGCGGATCTGCATCCGCGACCGCGAGCCAGACACTCATTTCGGTTGCCGTGGAACAGAAGTAGTTTGGCGAGGACAGTTGGTCTCCACGCGTGTAGGAGCGGAGTTGGAATGGCAGATGCAGGGATTCATCGATCCGTACGTACTGGGAAATGGGCTGTATGGCTACCCACGTCCACTCGGTTGCCCCGACGATGAGTATCCTAATGGTCGCCCGGTCTCCTCACTCAGCAAGCAATGCAAGGATCCGGTCCCCTGGAGGTGCTCGAGTCTGGCCGCCCAATGTAATCAGCTTAAACAGGAGATCAAGAACCTCAAAGAGAAAATCGATGATTACTGTGACCCTGAGCTGATCAAGCACAGCAGTGAACTCGGGGGGAAGTGCAAGGGTTGGGTCAATCAGCTGAACCAGAAGGGGCAGCAGGCGGCTGCCTGGGCCTGCGACCTGCAAGGGTGGTGGACCGCTCCCGGCTCGGATCGTCCGGAGGTGTACGCATGTCCTTTCACGGGATACCTGTATCTCACAGCAACGTTCAAATCGGGACAGTTCCCCTTACCCGACGGGACGACGGCGCCGCACCGAGAGGACACGAGGGTCCTGTTCTCACGCGACCAAGGCAAGAGTTGGGACATGTTAAACTTCGAGGGTAGCCCTATGTCGGGACCGGTAGGCATTACCTCTACTCCCAACGGCCGGCTGTTCTTGTACCACTGGGGGAGAGACAGTACGCGCTTCTACGGCAGGCTGCTCTGTTCGAATATCTTTGACTGCAAGAACAACGCGGTACCGAAGATCGCCCAAGTGATCCTGGGCAACGAGCATAAGGTAGGAGTAGATCCCCAGGGCGGCCACTACCTGAGTTACGAACCGCTCCCCAACTCGAAACCACTAGGGATCCTGGAGTACTGGGACATCGTGAATGGCTCCCCCATCAAGACCCAGCCGCCCGACGTGACCATGAAGGAGAACGATGAGACGATCGCCCACCCATCGATCTCCCGCGTGAGCGCGGATGGATCGACAAGCAGGGTCCGAGTCTCGCTGTTGGCATTGAACGTGCACGGTCGAAACATTTACGCGATCGTGGACATCGGCGTCGTCGATCAAGGGGGCCAGCCCTCACTCGAGCCTGGATCACTCAGGTTGGCTGGCAGGATCGAAGCGAGGGACCCAGCGAACTACTCGGTGCTTCACGGCACCTTCATCGACCCGGACTACATCAGCATGCCTCCTGACGTGGTATCGAATGCGTCGCTGTTCTACTGGCTTGAGTGGCCGCGGCGAATCCAGCCGAACGAGCCACCGAACTGGACGCTCCCTCAAGACATGTCCGTTCGGGGCTGTATCTTCGACGGTTCGCCGAGTACCCAGTCGAAGATCATCCCGCTGTCGGTCACGAGCGGTGCGCTCCGTTCATGGAAAGACCATGATCCCGGGGGCGACTACATGAGCGGTGGCTTTTTCTACCACAACGGGCTGAACTACCTCGCTCAATGGCGAGAGCCGGATGCGATTCGGGCGAACATCGTTCGCTACATCCCGCAACCCACGATCAACATCAGGGTTCCTTGATGTAACAAAAGAGCCGACCGAGATCGCCCAGGCAGGCTGCAACGAAGCAACTAGTGTCGGTCACCGCTCCTTACCTTAAGGGTCGTTGGAAGAGACGAATGGATGGTCGCGGCGCTTCGATGGGGCCTGCCAGGAGAATGATTTCGTCCTGCGGACGCACCCGCGTCCAGTTAATCGCATACGCTTTTCACGGTTGCCCGCGCAATACATGGGATTCTCCGCAAACAAACGGGTGAATTCATTATGGCATAAAATTACATATAAAATTTGCGCGCAAGAAGCTCCGCATCAGATAAACTCAACCAAAGGGAACCAACTATGAAAGGCGACTTCAGCCGAGATACGTTTGATCCTTTGAAACACTTCAGCCGCGTGCTGACGCAGCAAGGGCGCGTGTCCCTCGACGCGGACTGGAACGAACAGGCCGACATCACAGCTCACCGGACTGAGACCGAGGCGCGCGATGTGATCGGGCTGTGCGGCGCGCCGAAGCATAATGCGGGATTTAAAATTTTAAACGGAAGCCGCGGTGATTTCACTATCGGAGCTGGGCGATTCTATGTAGACGGTATCCTTTGTCAGAACGACCAAGAGGTCGCGTTTACCAATCAATCCGATTTGCCCGGAACCACGTCGATCAAAGACTCAGGAAGTTATCTTGTTTATCTCGATGTTTGGCAGCGCCATCTGACCGCGTTGGACGATGCAGAGATTCGTGAAGTGTCGCTCGGCGGGCCGGACACGGCGACCCGCGCCAAAATAATTTGGCACGTCAAGATCCTACGCATTGGCGACGTCGGCACGGGGGGGACCTGCGCAGACGATTTGGCGTCTTGGAATGAATTGATTGCACGAAGCACTGGCCGGTTGAGCGCCCGGACCAGACCAGACGAACAATCCGACAAGCCATCCATCGTACCTCCCAGCGCCGGCTTTACTGGATTGGAGAATCAGCTTTACCGCGTCGAAATTCACAACGCCGGCGAGCTTGGAGGCGGCAGTTCGGCACCAACTTTCAAGTGGTCGCGCGATAACGCCTCGATTGTCGCGGCCGTCCAATCGATCGGCAACGGCAAGATCAAATTGACGACAGCACGCCACGATACTGCTTTGGGATTCGGTCCTGGCCAGTGGATCGAAATCACAGACGACCGGCACGACTTGCTGGCTCTGCCCGGCACGCTGGCGCGTATCAGGAAGGTGGAAGACCTTGTGCTAACCGTGGACCCGGCAACAGCCATCCCGCCGGGTACACTGAGCGATTTGGACCTGGCGCTCCACGCCAAGGTGCGCCGCTGGGATTCGCCCGGGCTGTCGGACTTTTCCGTCCCAGTGGGCAACGACCATTTCCTCCCATTAGAAGATGGAGTGGAAGTGAAGTTTGAGAACGGCATCTACAAGACTGGGGATTACTGGATGATTCCGGCCCGGACGGCCACAGGTGACGTGGAGTGGCCGCAAGACACGGCATTGCCGCCGAATCCAGTGCCCCGATTAGCGCACGGCATCGTTTATCACTTCTGCCGCCTAGCGATCATTGAGGTTAGCGACGGCAATGTGGCAGTAATGGAAGACTGCCGTCCTCAGTTCCGACCGTTAACTGAACTTGACCAATCCCGCGGTCGCTACGCTAACAGAGTTGGGCCAACGGAGGCCGCGGATAAGAAATACTTTGGCAAATACCGTGGCTCGGTGATCGACAACATTGACCCGATGCAGATTGGCCGATTGATGGTGCAGGTGCCGGACATCTCCGGTTTCACCTCCAGCTGGGCGATGCCTTCTGTTCCGTTTGGTGCACCTAAAAAAGTAGCCAGCTCATTGCCCAAGGTGGGCGCTTCGGTTTGGATTGAATTCGAGCAAGGCGATCCTGACCACCCGATTTGGACTGGCTGCTTTTATAGCAACGCCGCAGAAACGCCTCCCTCTTTGAGGAACAGCAAATGAGCGACGAGCTTCCGAAAGACTGGGATAGTCGACCTCCACCTGGTAAACTCGAATGTGATGAAGCCTCTGTCATCGCTGCGAGTGCGTCGAAATAGCATCGTTTTCTTATGTCACCGTACACCGTATAATGAATCATGCGGAAGGCGAGTTCATTTCGCGTTTCCTGAATCTGCTTGGGGTTGCGACCGATCCATCTGGCCTCGTCGATTCGTGAAGTATGAAGAAGAAAGTTGGTGGTAAAGACTTAACAAGGGAAGCGCCGCGCAGTCCACGTATTCGGGTCGGCGGTTACGCAATTCTCGGGCGAACGATCGATAAATGCCGCGCGCTCGTAGCGAGAGACATCGGTGAATATCACTTTGATTGCCCGCTCGATAACACGCTGTTCGGTTTCAAGGGCGTGAAGGCTGACGATTTCAAAGCCCAAATTGAAAACGGAGTGAGCGATCAGGAGATGGTCGAGTGGCTCAACCGCAATGGCAAAAAGAAAGCGCCGGAGGAAATCACGCGCTGGGGAATCGAGGTGGAGGCCAGCAGCCTCTACAACGATCCGGAAAAGCGCGACTTCTTCAGCGAAAAGGCCAAGAAACTCGGGCTCGACCCGGCAAAGACGACAACCTTCGAGTGGCTCGAAATCGACGACAGGGCAAGCCACGCAAAGCAAGCGGCATAGTTCGCGCAGCTTGGTTTTCGATCTTACGTCTTAATGAGCGGCGGCGGAATGTCTTCAGTCGGACCGACGTCGATGCCGCGACGGAGTTTGCTGTGGCGCACGCTGTACAGAAAATAAATCGACAAGCCGATGATGAGCCAGATAAAGAAGCGTCCCCATGTTTCCAGCGGCAGGCTCAGCATCAGTACGACGCAAAGGAACACGCCGAGAAGCGGGAACAACGGAACCAACGGAACACGAAACGGCCGAGGCCGGTTGGTCTCTTTACGCCGTAAAATAATCACGCCGAGGCAAACGAGGACAAAGGCAAAAAGCGTTCCGATGTTGGTCAGATCGGCAAGTGAGCCGATGTCTGTAAGCATGGCGACGGCGCCGACCGCGACGCCGGTCCAAATTGTGGTAATGTACGGTGTGCGGAACCGGGGGTGAATTTTCGCGAAATATTGCGGCAGCAGTCCGTCGCGTGCCATGGCCATGAAGATGCGAGGCTGACCGAGTTGGAAAACCAGCAGCACCGAAGTAAGACCAGCGAGCGCCCCGGCACTGATGAGCGCCTGCGCCCAGGGCCGGCCAGCGAAGGCCGTCGCGACCGCGGCCGAATCGCCGAAATAGGTTGTGTATTTTCTCATGCCGGTGAGGACCGCTGCCATCAAGACATAGAGCAGCGTACAAATAATGAGACTGGCGATGATTCCGATCGGCATATCGCGTTGCGGATTTCTGGTTTCCTCGGCCGTAGTCGAGACAGCATCGAATCCGATGAAGGCGAAAAAGACGATCGCTGCGCCGCTCATCATGCCGCCGATCCCTTTCGGGAGAAACGGATGCCAATTGGTCGGGTGAACCATGAACGCACCGAACGCTATGACAAAGACGACGACTGCAACCTTAGTGATGACAATGGCAGTGTTCGTGCGCGCGCTCTCCCGAATGCCATAGATCAAAAGCACAGTCACGGCTGCAACGATGAGAACCGCCGGCAAGTCAAGGGCGATGGGGTGGCCGGCAATGACCGGCAACGTAGTCGAGGAGTAACTATTGAGCGCCTCACCTCCCGTGGACAAGAGATCGCTCGCCGTCCGGTAATCACTCACCAGCCAAAGGGGAAATTTAAGACCAAAGAGGCTCCCGCACAGTTTAACGAAGTACCCAGACCAGCCGACCGCTACCGCCATGTTGCCGACCGCGTATTCCAGAATCAGGTCCCAGCCGATAACCCACGCGATGATCTCACCGAGGGTCGCGTACGAATACGTGTAGGCCGAGCCTGAAACAGGAATCATCGAAGCGAGCTCGGCGTAACAAAGCGCCGCGAATCCGCACGCGACCGCTGCCACCACAAAAGAAAGCATAACCGCCGGCCCCGCGCCCGGCCGGCCAAACACCAAGTCGACGTGCGTGAGATACGATATGATGAAATTCAGGACTGGCGTTTTCCAGATTGATGCCTCTATTTGCTCGCCGGCTGCTGCGGTTCCTGCCAGCGCGAAAATTCCGGCGCCGATGATCGCACCGATCCCGATGCAGGTAAGATCGAAAGCGGAGAGTGCGCGCTTCAGTTGACGCTCTGGCGCAGCCGCCTCGGCCATCAAGTGATCCGGACTCTTGGTTCTTAGAAATTGAGACGCCACGTCGCTCTACTGGTTAGGCCGAGTCAATCCGACTGGAGGAGATCGTGGCATCGCGCTGGGCATGTGGTCAATCTCAAGTTTCGATGCCGATCTTGCCTCCTGGTAGGGCGAGACTCGCTCTGCTAGGGCAGCCGCGTTAGCGCGCACGAGGGTGTGGAGCCGACGAACAGAAAAGATTCCAAATAGACGTTCCGGTCGCGTTTTCGTAAACTGCGAGATGGCCGATGAAATGACAAAACTCATTTTGGGCGATACGGCGATCTCGGCGATCGAACAAACGCCACCGCGTCGAAGGCGCTTTTTCGGTCGGCGAAAAACGGAGCGCTCGCCGCTCACCCACTGCGAGAATTGCGGAGCGCAACTGCAAGGACATTGGTGCGCGCAATGCGGTCAACCGGCGATTGATTACCGCCGCTCTTTCCGCCACGTAATCGCTGATCTTCTCAATGAGTTCCTTAACTGGGACTCGAAGTTTTTCGCAACAATCGGCCTCCTAATTGTTCGACCGTGGAAACTAACGAACCAGTTTCTCGCCGGGCATCGTGTGCGTTATGTGCATCCGCTGCGGCTTTATCTGCTGGCCAGCATTCTCTTTTTCTTTGCCGTGAATTATGGGGCAAAAGGGCTTCATCTCGAACCGGGCAAACTGGGTCCAAAAGATCGCGTGGAGCTCGAAGCCGATTTAAAGAAAGGAGATTTGCCGCCTGCTGCGCGAGAGGAACTGGAGGCGTTATTGCGAGAGCCTCAGGCTCAAGCATCACCCGCGCTCGTTTCTCCGTCTCCACCGACCGCGCCTTCACCCTCACCCACGCCCAGAACCGATAAGCAGAAGGAGGAATTTGGGAAAGTAGGCGAGCGACCGTTTGTGGTTTTTGGTCCGGACACGAAATCCTCAACTCCCTTTGAGCGCTGGGTGGAAGCACGGGCCAAGGACAAAATGGGGGAACGCGGAACGAAGATGGGACTTTTTATCAGTACGCTCTTCAGCAATCTGCCCTACATGATGCTCTGCTGTATCCCGCTCTTCGCTTTTGTTCTGAAAGTTCTCTACCTTCGTCGCCACATTTTTTACATCGACCATCTGATTTATGCGCTTCACATCCACACATTCGCTTACACCGGGATCATGCTGATCGTGCTCACAACGATCGGGCTCAACCGCGTGGTCTCAGGTCCGATCGCGGGCTGGATTATCGCGCTCCTCTGGATTGCGTTCGTAATCCAAATCTTCTTGTCAATCCGTCGCGTTTATCGGCAGAGCTGGTTCATCAGCATTTTAAAGTTTCTTTTCGGCGGATTGGCTTATCTAATAGTCCTCGCGACCGCACTTGCTGCGACCTTCTTCATTACATTGGTAATGCCGTGAAAAAAATCATTCTCCTCGCTTTTGCTGTGGCCAGTGTTGCCGCCACTGCGTTTTCTGCTGACCGGCACATCGCCTTCGATCGCAATAACGCCGTTTACATCGCCAATCTGGATGGGACGCGGTGAGAAAAAAGTCGCTGACGGAATTTTTCCTGCGATCTCACCCGACGGCACGCGTGTCGCGTTCAACACCGTCGAAAAAACGAGCGAGACGAGTTACGTGCGTCACATGGCTGTGGTGGAAGTTCCGACCGGAAAGTTGAACGTCTTCAAAGATGTCCCGAGCGACAATTCGTATTACCCGAGTTGGACGGCCGACGGGAAACAAATCCTTTTCACTACGCGCCCGCACGAAGTCTGGGATCTCGTCGCTATTGATTCCGATGGCACGAATTTTCATGTGCTGAAGCCCGGCGTTCAAAATGAAGTGACCCTCTACTCGCCGATCTGGGCGCACGACGGACAAGCAGTTTTTTGCCAGAACATGACGAACATTTATCAACTCGGGCTCGACGGCGCGATTCGCGCGCAATGGAAGATCAGTAAGATCGTGCTGAAAGGTGATATGAGCGGCGACGGTCGGATTGACGTTTCGCCGGACGGCAAGCGATTGCTCTTGAGCATCGACGTGGGCGAAGAATCCGGCCGCAAAGATTGGGACGGGCCGTTGCCTGCACTCTGGGCGTTCGATCTCCAATCGCAAACGGCGACGAGGCTCACGCCGAAAAAACTTTTCGGCTGGGACGGCGTTTGGATCGATAACAACAACATTCTCTTTCTCAGCAAAGCGGCCGGCGAAAAGGAGGATTCGATTTATCGAATGTCCGTCGACGGGGAAAATTTGAAACGCCTAATCAAGAATGGGCGTTTCCCATCTGTCAGCGCGCCGTAAGCTGCACCAATGAAACCGCTCACGCTCTCCATCTTCGTTTGCTTCGCATTTCCGCGCTCAGCCATGCGGCGCAGCGGAAAATTGCGTATGAATGCGGCGAGAATGTTTTCGTTGCCGATCTCGATGGCAAACACGCGAAAAAAATTGCTGCAGGCGCATTGCCCGAAATTTCGCCGGACGGCACGCGCATCGCGTTCAACACCGAAGGTGATGCGAAGAATCCCGGTCCCGAGCGCCGCATAGCCGTCGCAGATGTGGCGAGCGGGAAGGTTACGGTTATAAAAGATATTCCGAGCGACAATTGCTTCGGGCCGGTTTGGTCGCCGGACGGAACGCAGCTCGCGTTCTCCATCATGGCGGAAAAGGAGTGGCATCTCGGTTTGGCCAATGCCTATGGTTCCGGTTTTCGTTTTGTGAAAAATGCCGAATTGAAAAGCGAAGCGTTCGGGGCGCCGGAATGGGCTCGCGATGGCAAATCGATTTTTTGTCACGATCTCGAAAATCTTTACCAGATCGATTTGGACGGAAACGTCTTGAAGAAATGGGAGCTCTCGAAAATTTTGACCGACGCCAGCATGAACAGCAACGATCGGCTCAGTGTTCCGCCCGATGGCAAGGCGCTGTTGATGGATGTCGATTGCGGAGCTGAGCACGAGCGCAAACTGGGACGGTCCACAACCGGCGATCTACAAATTCGATCCCGCGAGCGAAAAAGCAGTTCGCGTTACCGGCAAGAATGATTTCGTTTGGGAGCCGTTTTGGCTGAGCAACGACCAATTCCTTTGCATCCTGCAAAACGAAAACGAGCCGTCCCTTTATCGAATGTCGCTCGACGGCAAAAACGCGAAGCTGCTCGTGAAACGCGCGCGAACACCGAGCGCGAGCGCCATAATTGCGCGCTAACTTAAAAGCTCGCGGGCTTTCGCCATCGCTTCGTCGATTTTCGCTGCGTCAGTACCGCCGCCCTGCGCATTTTCCGGTCGGCCGCCGCCTTTGCCGCCGACGATCGGTGCGACCTGCTGAATGATTTTGTTCGCTTGAAATTTTGAAGTCAGCTGCTTTGGAACAACGGCCACAAGCGCCACGGTATTTTCTTTCGCTCCGGCAAGAACGATCGGCGCGTCAAATTTCTGCTTTAACGCATCGGCGACCGATTGCAGCAATTTCGCGTCGGCATCCGGAACTTTGGCTACGCAGAATTTCAGGCCAACGTTAGAGGACGCCAATTCGTTCGCAATCTGCGCGGCGTGGCCACGCAAATGCGCTTCTGCTTCTTTCGCATGTTTCTTTTCCCATTCGCGAACCTCGACATCTACTTTTTCCAGATGCGCCGCACGCGCATCGATCCGTCGCAGCATTTCAGCGGTCTCAGCTTTGCTTTCAAAGCAAGGCAGCACTGCAATGTCGGGTTTCTTGCGCGCGAGCGCTTCAAACTTCTCTTGCTGGCGCGCAGCTTCCTGCTTCGCCCAATTGCGTGCCGCGTCTCCGGCAACCGCTTCGATCCGGCGGATCCCAGCAGCGATTGCCTCTTCCCTGACGATTCGGAATGGGCCGATCTCACCCGTGGATCTGACGTGGGTCCCCCCGCAGAGTTCCATGGAGTAACCGTTGAGCGCGCGAGGGTCGCCGCCGATTTGCAGCACACGCACTGTATCGCCGTATTTCTCGCCGAAAAATTGAATGATGTCTTTTCGCTGTTTCACTTCTCCGTACGGAATTTCAGTCCACGAAACCGGTGCGTTCGCCGCGATTTTTTCGTTCACTAATTTTTCCACATCACGCACCTGCTGCTTCGTCAATCCCGCGCTGGAAAAATCGAACGTCAATTTGTCGGGACCGACGTAGCTGCCCTTTTGCGAAGCATCACGCGACACAACTTCGTGCAGCGCCCAGTGCAACAAATGTGTCACCGTATGATGCCCCTGAATCGCGCGGCGTCGATCGGCATCTACTGAGATGCGCACCGCCTCGCCCGGTTCCGGCGCGCGACCCTCCACAATCGCCGCGCGATGAACGAAAACTTCGCCGCGTTTTTGCGTATCGATCACGCGCAATTGACCGACCTCAGTCCAGTCGTGTCCCGGTACGTGCAGCAATCCTTGATCCCCCACCTGACCGCCCATCTCGGCGTAAAAAGGCGTGCAATCAACAATGATATTTAGTTCGTCCGATTTCTTGTCCGGGAGAACGGTTTCAACGACTGCTTCCGCCTCAAGAAGATCGTAACCCAGAAACTTTGTGGAAGAGATTTTCTTTGCTTCCAACTCGCTCGTGAATCGGAGGTCGGCTTCGATCTTCTGTTTTTTTTGTGACCCTCGTGCACGCTCGCGCTGCTGCTCCATTAATCTCTCGAAACCGGAAACATCGACACTAAGTCCGCGCTCGCGTCCCATCAGTTCAGTAAGATCCAGTGGAAATCCATAAGTGTCGTACAGAACGAACGCCGCGCCGCCGGGGAAAATTCGCGCAGTAGCGTCCATTTGGTCGACTTGGTTGAGCAACCGTCTGGCTATATCCTTCAATTGCTCGAAGCGCTCGAAGAACTCAGATTCAATTAGATCGGGTTTCGTAAGGTGCTTGCATAGCACTTCCAGTTGAACGATTCCCCTGTACAGATTCTGCTCGTCCTGAAGCGCAAGCCTCTCAGCTTTAAGCCCGCTTCTGAAGATTGGCGCATGCATGAGTTCCGCCATCATCGTATCCATACTGAGCTGTTCGAGCGGCTCGACAAATCGCTGTAGAACGAAGCGAGAAGGTCGTCTTGCGTCAGGTAGCGAAGAAATCATTTGTAGAAACAACTCGAGCTTGGCACGCCATGGTCTCGCTAAAGCTAGAAGCGCCTGGCGATAGCTCGTCGCTCCCTGGAACACCGAAATTCCCTCGTCCAGAGTCGTGTTAAACGACTCCTCTTCGCGGCGAATGGCTTCTTTAATTCTTTCTTGTTCCACTCGGATTTCGGGAAAGACGTCGCCCATCGTCTCCGCCACCACATCGACAAGTTTGAAGAAGAATGGTTCGTGAAAACCGAGAGTGCGACTGTAACGGACGGCACGACGAAGGATGCGACGCAAAACGTAACCGCGACCTTCGTTTGATGGGATAATTCCGTCCGCGATGGCGAAGCTTAAAGCGCGGATGTGATCGGCGATCACGCGGAAAGCGACGTCGATCTGGAGTTGTTCTGGGGAGCGCACGCCGCTGGCGTGCTGGTCGCCGCGGCTCGCTGCGACTTGCTCGATCGGCGGGCCACCGATCGCCACACCCGAGCCGGGTGTGCTCCCCTGCGCGTTCGGAAGTGTGCTGGCGTATTTCTTGCCGCTCAGTTTTTCCAGCTCATCGAATATTGGGCGAAAAATATCGGTCTCGTAATTTGAAATAGTTCCGCAGAAATCGCTGAAATCCTTTGTGCCTTGCATAATTGCGGTTACGCGCTCGAAACCCATCCCGGTATCGACGTGACGCGCCGCGAGTGGGACATACTCGACGCGGCCGGGGTCACCGCCCCCGGCTACAGGTTGCGCGTTGAACTGGATGAAAACCAGGTTCCAAATCTCGATGCAACGCGGGTTTTCCTTGTTCACGAGCGCACCGCGTGTGTCGCCGTCCGCTGTGAGATCCACATGGACTTCCGAGCACGGGCCGCAGGGACCGGTATCGCCCATCATCCAAAAATTGTCGGCCTTGCCGCCATTGAGAACGTGAATAGCCGGGTCGAGCTCGGCTTCACGAAAAAGACGGGCCCAATGCTCATATGCTTCCTGATCAAACTCGCTCGGTTCGCCGACGTCGGGTTTGTAAACGGTGGTGTAAAGGCGCTGCGTCGGAAATTTCCAGCGCTCGACGAGTAGTTCCCATGCCCACTCGATCGCTTCTTTTTTGAAATAATCACCGAAGCTCCAGTTGCCGAGCATCTCGAAAAATGTGTGGTGATAAGTGTCGAGCCCAACATCTTCGAGATCGTTATGTTTGCCTCCAGCGCGAATGCACTTCTGAGTGTCGGCCACGCGCGCAGGACTCCACGACGGTTTTTGCTGGCCAAGAAAGATCGGCACGAACTGATTCATGCCGGCATTGGTGAAAAGCAAATTCGGCGCGCCGGGCAGCAGAGACGACGAAGGCACAATGGTGTGCTTTTTCTCGCGAAAGAAATCGAGGAATGATTGCCGAATCTCAGCCGAGGTCATCATTTTCTAACCACCAATGAACACGAATAAACACGAAGTCGACAGAGCTAAAATCAAAACCCTTTACGTCTGAAGTTGGATTCATTCCCTGCTGCGTTGGCTGCCTAATTCCAAGCAAATGCGTTCGCGCAACCTGACTTGCTTTGAGCGGTCAGGTTATCCGGCCTGAACTGCGCGAGAATTATGACTTGGCCGGACTGGCAGCTAGCTTTTCTCTTCGTCCAGCTTTGCTTTGACCGCAGCCTCAATTTCTTCGTAGAGCGCCTTGTCGTTTTTCAAAACTTCTTTCGCGGCATCTCGGCCCTGAGCCAGTTGCGTGCCCTTGTAATTTAGCCACGAACCGCGTTTCTCAACGATTTGTTTTTCCAAAGCAAGGTCGAGAAGGGCGCCGGTCGAGGAGATTCCCTCGTTGTACATAATGTCGAATTCGGCCTCGGTAAACGGCGGCGCGACCTTGTTCTTCACGATCTTAATGCGGGTGCGATTGCCTGTGACGACGCCATCCGTCTGTTTGATCGCGCCGATGCGTCGAATATCGACGCGCACACTGGCATAGAATTTCAAGGCCCTTCCGCCGGGGGTCGTCTCCGGATTTCCAAACATCACGCCAATTTTTTCGCGAATTTGATTCGTGAAAATGCAGCAGGTCCGCGCCTTTGAAATAAGCGATGTGAGTTTGCGCAATGCCGCGCTCATGAGTCGCGCTTGCGCACCGACTGTGGCATCCCCGATCTCGCCCTCAAGTTCCGCTCTGGTGACCAGTGCAGCCACCGAATCGACCACAATTACGTCCAGGGCGTTGGAGCGCACGAGGGTTTCACAAATCCGCAGCGCCTCCTCGCCGGAGCTTGGTTGAGAAACGAGCAAATCGTCAAGATTCACACCGAGCCTTTTCGCGTACGCAGGATCAAGCGCGTGCTCGACGTCAATAAAGGCAGCAAGTCCGACCCGCTTTTGCGCCTGGGCAATCACCGTCAGGGTAAGTGTCGTTTTTCCGGACGATTCGGGACCGAAAACTTCTACCACCCGGCCCCTTGGAAATCCGCCTACGCCGAGCGCGCGATCGATCAAAATGTTGCCGGTGGGGATGACATCGATATCGACAATTTTGTCGTCGCCAAGGCGCATGATCGCCCCTTCACCGTAGTCTTTGGCTATCTGTTGAATCGCCAGATCGAGGTTCTTGTTTCGCGCCGCGGTAAGTTTGTCTGCGCCTGTTTTTTCTTCGGTTTTGGTCGCCATATTCAGGTGACTGTAATTACTTCCACGCCGGCAATTCGCCAAGCGGAAAAGCTAAGATGGACAATTAATTAGCCGCCTGTCCGTCGAAAATACCTCTCATCGTAGTGCGACGTAATAACAAGAGACTCCTCGATTTCGCTCCGAAAGGCAAAACAGCAAGAGGGGCCGCTAAGTTTGCAAATTAAAAGGCCGCGAACTTCTACTTCGCGGCCTTTGATTTCCCAGGAAACTGGAGTTTACGAAACAGCAATCTTGCGCGGCTTGACGTGCTCCTCCTTGGGCAATGTCAAAGTCACAAGGCCCTGATGGATCTTTGCGCTGATTTTGTCAGCATCGATCGACGGATCGATCTCGAACGTGCGCCGATAATTTTCCGGGCGCGATTCATGATGAATCAACGTCCCTTCCACGGTAGGAAGCGAACGCCGCCCGACAATTGTCAGCTCGTTGTTCTGGACTGAAACTTCGACGCCCTCTTTGTTCACGCCGGGCATCTCTACTTCGAGCGTATAGCCTTCGGCAGCCTCGGTCACGCTCGCGAAAGGCACGACAAACTGTTGTGTTTGCGCGCGATCCCCGTCACGATTTTCGCCGACTAAAGTGTTCATGTTTGAATTTCCTTTCATTATGCAAAGTTGGCCGGCCCGCTATGCACGCGCCGGATTTCATTAACTAACCACCGGAATTTGCTTTGGCTTCGCTTCCTCGGCCTTTGGCAACGTCACTGTCAAGATTCCATCCCGATAGGTTGCATTGACTTTGTTCGCATCTACGTGGGTTGGGAGCGGGACGCTTCGGCGGAATTTGCCGACATAACGCTCGGTGCGCTCCGATTTCTCGCCGCCAGAAGTTTCGCGTTTCCGCTCGCCACTGATTGTCAAGGTCCCGTCGTGTAAGGAAATTTCAATGTCGTCCCTGCACATTCCGGGCAACTCGACAACAGCAACGACATTGTCGTTGTTCTGGTAGAGATCGAGCGCAGGCGACCAACCGCTAAACAGCTGTCCCACGCGTCCGAAGCTCGACCAGAATGGCGACTCGACGAGCGAGTTAAGATCGTCTCTGAGGTTCATCCAGCGGTCCAACGCTGGCCAGGACGTTAGTTCTGGGCTTTGATAACGTATTAGACTCATTTGTAAATGCTCCTTTCTAAGTATTGCTACCGATCGCTATCCCTTAACCAAAAGCTGCTCTCGTGCCAACTGTAACGATTTCGGTTGCACTATCATAAGGTCTAATATTCCAAAGAGTTATCACTGGCTAACCCTTCCTTTTTCACTGGGAGCATGTGTTGTTTTGTCGCAGCGCCTTGGACATGCTTCCCCAAAATACGTGACATATTTGCACAGCTTGCACGCGCAAAAAACATTGCCGGGCTGGAGGACCACACCTACTGATCTCTCGTGGCCACGACGCAACGAGATAAACGGTTCATGCGCGCGGCACTCAAGGAAGCCGAAAAAGCACAAGGTCAGACGAGTCCCAATCCCGCTGTCGGAGCGGTTCTGGCTATTGACAATCGGATAGTGGCAAAAGGACACCATCGAGGAGCAGGCCGGGAGCACGCCGAAATCGAATGCCTCCGTAATTTCGACGCCCCCGTGCCTGCCCGTGCCACGCTGTACGTTACTCTTGAACCTTGCTCCACTGTCGGACGTACTGCCCCATGCACGGATGCGATCCTTAAGGCAGGGGTCAGGAAAGTAGTTGTCGGCGCGGTGGATGTCAATCCGCGCCACTCCGGCAAAGGCATCGCGCAGTTGCGAAATGCGGGCGTCAAAATCCGAGAGGGCATTTTGGCCGGGGAGTGCGCACGCCTTAACGAGGCTTTTAACAAATGGATTGTCACCCAACGGCCGTTTGTCATCGCAAAGTGCGGGATGTCTCTGGATGGCCGATTGACGCGGCCTCCCGGTGAGCCTCGCTGGATCACAGACATTTCTGCCCGTCGGCACGCACAGGGGCTTCGCGCTCGCGTGGACGCAATTCTAGTTGGAGCCGAAACTGTTCGAGCCGATAATCCGCGATTAGCCGTGCCGGGCGTGCAAGGCGCGCGACAACCCTGGCGTGTCGTGCTAACTCGTTCAGGGAGCCTGCCACGGCGGGCTCGTTTGTTTTGTGGTCGGCTGACTGCACGAACGCTGGTCTATAGGCGCAAATCTTTGGCGAGCGTGTTGAAAGACCTGGGGAAAAAAAATGTCACGAGTGTACTGATTGAGGGTGGCGGCGACGTGCTTGGACAGGCGCTCGATACGCGTCTGATCGACAAGGTGCACATTTATTTGGGTCCGATTCTAGCGGGAGGATCGGTGATTGCGTTTCCCGGCAGAGGAGCCGCAACAACTACCAACGCGTTGCGTCTCAACCGCGTCTCCTACCGGCGGACCGGCCAAACCGTTTGCGTTGTGGGTTATCCTATGCCGTCCGAATAAAGCGAGGAACTTCTCGTCATTCCGGCTGTTTAATTGTCGGAGGTAAAATAATGAATTGGAAAAAACTTCTCTTAGTTGGATTGGTGGCAGGGGGAGTGGCTTTTGCTCCGACGCCAAGCTCTGACGCTGGCGTTTCGGTCGGAATTGGGTTGGGGTTCCCTGTGGCATACTCATATCCTTACCCTTATTACCCGTACCCCTACGGATATTACGGACCGAGCGTGTACTGGGGGCCGTCCTTTTTCTGGCGCAACGGGCACCGGGTTTTTATCCGGCACCGCGGCTTCGTGCGACATCCTCATCGCTTTCATCGGTAAGCTGGCGGATGTCCAATCTACCGAGCTGGCTTGGAAGCAATTTTGAGCCAGCTCTTTTTTTTGACATTGAGCAAGCGTTCGGCAGGGGCAGCCCCGCGCGCACTCCCGTCGCTCCGCTGACGGTTCGGTTATTTTCCTGATTTCGGCGACTCTGTCGGTTTCACAGTGGTGCTGCTGTTCGGCTGCTGAGGCTGGAATTCTCTTTTTAGTTGCTGAATCAAAGCCGGCAGCTGTTGCTGTCGCTCAGTTTCAATTTGCTGCCGGAGGCTTTGCTCCATTTTTCGCCGTTCTTGCGTGTAACGGGACTCAAACAACGCGCGCTTCTCTGGATCTAACAGGAGTCCGGAATCGCGCAGAGCTGCCTCGGTTTCACGCTGAATTTGTTCGCGGCGCATGGCCTCGCGCTGACGCATAATCTGACGCTCCTGCGGGCTCATTCGCAGCCAACGCTCGGCATTGCGTTGGAAATTCTGCCGGGCTGCCGGGGGAAGTGAAAGCCACTGTTGGCGCGCGCTCTGCACCGGCGGGGGCCGACGAGGAGGTGGACCCGGCTGTCGCCCGTTAGACCGATGCGGTTGCGCTTGTGCCGAAGCACAGATAGAAGCGAAGATCGACAACGCTGCGATTATCTTTACAAACTTGGCTTTTCGTCCCACAGGCTATTTTCATCCCAAGCAATCAATGTATCCAGATCAGCGACGACGTCATAATCTTGTGGGTCAATTTTTGCCACAACATCCGGCTCACGCTCCAAAGATTTCTGCGACACAGGATGATGAATCGCTATGGCCATGCCTATTACGACAATTGCCACAGCAGTTGCTGCGGTCAGCCTCCGCCAGCTCAACCAGTTTCGCATCTGCTCGAACCGGCTCGCCTCCTGGCGGATCTTCCTCACCACGTTCCGGGCGAAGAATGGCGATAGCCTAGGTTCGGCGGTCCGACCAAGCAAATCCCATAATTCCTGATCATCTTTACGTTCCATAGTCTCCGATAGATTGAACTACTTGCGCCGTTGGAAGTTGCGCCCGATAGAAGCTTAAAAATCGCTATTTCACTCCGGGGGCCTCAAGGAAGCCTTCAAGTTGCCGAATACGGGTTGGGTGCCGCATTTTGCGCAAAGCCTTTGCTTCGATTTGCCGAATACGTTCACGGGTAACCTGGAACTGCCGCCCTACTTCTTCGAGGGTTCGGCTGTATCCATCGACCAGTCCGAACCGTTGCTCAAGCACCTGCCGTTCACGATCCGTCAGTGTCTCCAGCACGTCCTTGATCTTTTCCTTTAGCAACACGATTGCAGTCATGTCGCTCGGGTTTTCCGCGCCTCTGTCCTCGATAAAATCGCCAAAGTTAGTTTCTTCGCTTTCGCCAACCGGCGACTGGAGCGAGATCGGCTGCTGCGCCATCTTTAAGACCGCGCGAACGCGATCCACTGGCAATAGCACTTCTTCCGCTACCTCTTCCGGCGTAGGTTCGCGCCCATACTCCTGCACGAGCTGTTTTTGCACACGCATGAGCTTATTGATCGTCTCGATCATGTGGACGGGAATGCGAATGGTGCGCGCCTGGTCGGCGATCGAACGGGTGATGGCTTGGCGGATCCACCACGTCGCGTAAGTGGAAAACTTGTAACCGCGCCGATATTCGAATTTCTCGACCGCCTTCATCAACCCCATGTTCCCTTCCTGGATCAGGTCGAGAAACGACAGGCCGCGATTCGTGTATTTTTTTGCGATCGAGATAACAAGGCGCAGGTTTGCTTCCACCATTTCGGTCTTGGCTCGGAATGCCTGGCACATCCAACCTTTCAGCGCCTGGTAGTGGTCGGCATATTCAGAAAGCGAAAGCCAAAGGCTGTTTTCCAGCTCGTGGATTTTGTTTCGGAGTTGTAACCTTTTCTTTCGATCGCGAAGATGTTTGGCTATCTCCGTCTGTAGATAAAGCGAGGCATGGTAGGCGTCGTCTGCCAGGTGAACAAATTCCTCCGTGACTTTCTGCTTGAAGTAAAAGTGGGGATAAACCCGTTGGAGTGAAGCCATCGCTCTTTGCAGAGACTTAAGCTTCTGCGATCGTTTTTTTGAAGAGTTGCGCGGAGGCTGGCAGTATTGCTGGTTGATCGAAGCGCTCAGTTGTTCCACCTGTCCGCACAAGCGCGGCAGCTTTTTCATATACCGTTCCCGGCTTTCGATTTTCTTGTCGAGAATGACGCGATCGAAGCGTTCCCTGCCCTCAGCAAGCTTCCTGGCGAGATCGAGGTGGGCGCGTGCAATAAAGCCGAAGCGGTTGATGTGCTTCTGCACCATGTTTTCGGCTTCCTCAATCCGTTTTGAAATTTCCACTTCCTGCTCCCGGGTCAGGAGCGGAACCTGTCCCATCTGCTTAAGATACATCCGCACCGGGTCGTCCAGAGTATCGAGCTTGGCTTCAGCCTTCTCTTCCTCTTCTTCTTCCTCCTCTCCGTCTTTCTTGCCGTCCTTGTAGCGATCCACCTCCGACGCTTCAATAATGTCGATCTCCATGCGACGCAGGCGCGTGAGGATGAGATCGAGCTCATCGGCGTCGGTGATCCCTTCGGGCAACGCCTCGTTCAAATCGTCAAATGTGAGGTAACCTTGTTCTTTTGCCAACTTGATCAGTTCGCGGATCCGACTCTGGACTTCGATCGCCGAATGCAGATGAGAGGTCGTCGGTTCGTGCTGCGGCTGCGGTGCGCCATTGCGCCGCTTTAAGAAAAGCCCAATACGCTTCGATTTGAACCTGGCGAATTTTGGCTGTCTCTTCGCATTTCGCCGAAGGCCAGAAGGCTTCGTTACTGAACTACGGCGAGGCTGGCTTTTTTTAAGCCGTCGTAACGACGACTGTGGGCTAGCTCCCTTTCGTTTCGAATGCCTGGCCAAGATTGTGCGGTTACGGATTGACTGAGACCTTCGATCTACCACCGGTGGATCGACAATCAACTGTCGGCCGCGCCGGCGGGCTGTGAAAGCTCGTGGAGCTGCGCTTGCAGGTCAAGGATTTGTTTCTGCAAATTCACAACGTCCCCGGCGCTGAGTTGGGGGAGTTTTATTCGGTTCTTCGCCACGTCAAGCTGGCGACGCAACACAGCCTGGCGAATGCCGAGCCACCATTTCTCCACCATGGTTCCGGCATTGGGCGGCACTTTCTCCAGCAACCATGAAGAAACCAACGCTTCGTCTGCCGAGGAGAGTGTGGCCATAAAGGCATTGAGTGAGGCGGCGTCACTGGGGCGCAAGCCGCTCTCGAGAATGCGGACAAGGATTTCCGCATCTGGCACTTGCCCGAGGACCTCCGGCCAATTTTGCTCGCGAAGAAAATCTCGCGCTTCTTCATCTCGCAGCGCCAAGAGGCAAAGCATCGCGATGTCATGCCGCGGTGCTGGAGCGATTGGTGCAGACGCTGCTTTGATTGTCTCGGCACGTTCGCGCTGTGGCTTCGGTAAGAGCGTTTCAAAATCTGACATCGAAACACCGAGTCTCGAACTGACTTTGCTTATCAGTTCACCACGCAAGAATGGATCTCGGGTATACGATATCGCGACTGCCATTTGCCTAGCCACCTGCATTTTCGCCGTCATAGATGTTAGGTCCGTCTGCTCAGCAGAACGAACGATCCAGTAATCGAAGAACTCCGGAGCTTCGGCAACACGTTTTTCAAACGCCTCTTTTCCCTCGCGCCGAATCAACGAGTCCGGATCCTCACCCACCGGCATTTCGGCAATACGGACAGTCAGCTGATACGCGAAGGCATTGAACCATGCGCGGTCCTTTTGCAGGAGCGCCTCAAGCGAACGCTCGGCCGCTTTTTGTCCGGCTGCGTCCGCATCAAAGCAAAGAACAACTTCATCGACGAAACGCTTCAGAACCCGCGCCTGGCTCTCGGTAAACGCCGTCCCCTGGGGAGCAACCACGTTCGCAATTCCCGCTTCGTACAGAGCGATTAGATCAAGCTGGCCTTCGCACACGACAGCGCAATTTGCCTCAATCAATGCGCGCTTGGTTTTGTGCAGACCAAAAAGTACGTTGCCCTTTCGAAAAAGCGGTGTCTCCGGCGAATTCAAATATTTCGCCGTTCCCTCCTCGTCTTTCAGAAGTCGGCCGCTAAACGCAATCACTTCGCCGATGTCGTTGCAGATTGGAAACATGATCCGTCCGCGAAAGCGATCATACGATGTTCGTTTGGCGTTTGATGTTTCGTCCGCTACACGCTCTGCGTCGTCTTTGGTCTTAACGAGGCCACTTGCAATGAGATCGCGCGTCTCGTAGCCATGTTCGCGGGCCCAACTACCAAACGCATCCCATTCATCGGGCGCATAACCAAGGTGCCATCGCTTCGCAATTTCTGCCGTGATCCCGCGCTGCTTCAGATATTTCCGCGCCGGTTCAGCGAATTCCTTCTTGATCAAATTCTCATGAAACCATGCGGCAGCCTCCCCATGCAGCTGTAGCAAAGTGCGACGAGTTTCACGTTGCCGATCTTCGGCACCGCTCGGACCCCGCTCTTCAATTACCGGGATGCCGACGCGCGCCGCCAGCTTGCGCACGGCGGAAGGAAAATCAATGTGCTCATAATCCATCACAAAGCGGAAAACGCTTCCGCCTACTCCGCATCCAAAGCAGTGGAAAGTTTGTCGCTGCGGGCTGACATGGAACGACGGCGTCTTCTCCTGATGAAATGGGCAAAGCGCCTTGAAATTTGCCCCTGCGCGTTTGAGCGGAAAATACGAACCGATCACTTCGACAATATCGTTCGCTGCGGCGATCTGCTCGATGGTTTGTGATGGAATTGCCACAGGCAGATGGCAAACTTATCCGCGCCGGACGAATTGAAAACATGAAGATGTTATTGTCGATCCTGGAGATCAATAGTGGGACGACGCGGAGGTCGTCCCTCCAAGTCGCGCTCCCCGTGGTCACAATTTTCGCCGCTTCATTTTTCATCGCGTCTGCAACCTCTCAAGCACGCGACGTCATTCACAAAGGTTACGTGGTCGTAGTCCCACTGCGCGGCGAAGTTTCTCCGTCTCTCCTGATGTTTCTGCGGCGCGCCGAGAAGGCAGCCGAAGGCAGTGGCGCCTCGGCAATGATCTTCGAGATGGACACGTACGGCGGGCGACTGGATGCGGCGGCCGACATCGTGAACGCGCTCAATCGCATCACCATCCCCACTTACACATTCATTAACTCAAACGCCGGCTCGGCGGGGGCGATCATCGCACTCGCCACACAGCATATCTACATGGCGCCGGTGAGCGCGATCGGCGCCGCCGCCCCCATTCTGCCGACCGGCGAAGACCTTCCGCCGACCGCGCGCGAGAAAACGATCTCATATTGGTCCGCGCTCATTCGCAGCTCCGCGGCTCGCAACGCGCACAATCCCGATATTGGCGAAGCGTTCATGAACAAGGACAAGGAAGTAAAAATTGGAGACCGTCTGATCCACCCCAAGGGAACGCTTCTCACGCTCAACGCGCAGGAGGCAATAGAGCGCATCAACGGCAAACCGTTGTTGGCGGATGGCATCGCTGATTCGATTGTCGATCTAACGCAAAAAGCCGGGCTTAAAGGCGAGATCGTGTCGCTAAATCCGAGCGGCTTTGAGCACCTCGCTTTTTGGATCACTACCCTCGCACCATTACTTTTACTGGGCGGTATCATCGGCGCTTATCTCGAATTCAAAATTCCCGGGGCGAGTTTACCGGGAATTATTTCAGCGATCTGTTTTGCGCTATTTTTTCTCGGCCACTACTTGGCAGGCTTGGCTGGCTGGGAAGTCGTCGCTCTCTTTGCCGTTGGGATGGTGCTCGTTTTAATCGAAATCCTCTTTTTCGCGCACTCCACGATCGTCTTCGGCGTAGTCGGGGTCTTTCTTATGCTTGCCTCATTACTTTGGGCAATGATCGATCGGTACCCAGGCGAGACATTTTTCCCAAAAGGACGCATGCTCGCCGTTCCACTGCTCAATCTTTTTATCGCCATCGTGGCGGCAGTGCTTGTGATCGCCATACTCGCTCGTTTTTTGCCGCGGACGAGCCTTTATCGCCGATTCGCTCTGATGACCTCGAATCCGCGAGGTCCATCCTTGGCTGGCGCGCCACATAAATTTGCCACCACGCTCTCGCTGACGCCGGGAACGCAGGGCACAGCGATCACCATCTTGCGACCGAGCGGAAAAGCCCGTTTCGCCGATCACGTCGTCGATGTTGTCACTGAGGGAGAATTTATTGCGCCACAAACGCCGATCACCGTGATGCAAACGGACGGAATGCGAGTTGTGGTCAAGCGCACAACGCAAGTCTGAATGGATTTAGCCGCCAGCCACGACTCGAACAAATTCGACCTTATCGCCTTCGGCCAGTAATCGTTCCGGCCATTCGTATCGATGCAAGGCAACGCCATTGTACTCGACCAAAACGGATTGTGGCGGCAGTTGGTAACGATCAATTAGTTCGGCGATTGTTTTCGCGTCGCGCGTTTCGATGCGTTCGCCATTGAGGAAGATTGTCATGCGGCAGAAGCGTAGCTTCGGCGGTCATAGGCCGCCGCTTCCGCAAAGATCGTCATGCGCCCCATACGAGTGGCCGCGAATGAAGACGAACGCGCTTTCCTCTGCGGCGACAAAATCGAACATCGAACGTCCAACAATCGAATCAGCAACACCGCCAGTCTCGCGTGTGTGGGCTTCGATCTTCGATGTTCGGCGCTTGGTGTTCGATGTTTCTGTCATGTGCCGGAAAGAGCTTGGTCCCAATCTTTCCACACCGGTTCTAAGCCGCGCTGTCGAAGAACTGTGGCTATTTCGGTAGGAGAACGCTCATCGCTGATCTCGAATTGCCCTGTCGCAAGCTGGTCTTCTCCGTTCTGGAATTCGGGGGCGACAATGCGACCGCGGATGGTGCGGTGCAGATGTTGGCTGCCTTGACGAGTATAGCCGCCGGGTTCGGTATGGCTTCCAGCACTCATCATTGTCACGCCTAACGACACCAGTGAATCGCGGAATGATGCCCGTTCGCGGGTGCTTAGGACAATACCCACCTGCGGGAAAGTGATGCGCAATGCACAAACTAATTGCGCCAGTTCGCGGTCGCTTATTGGGAAAAGGGGCCGAAAACCGCCCGCCGCTGGCCGTAATCGAGGCAAACTCACGCTAATCTGAGCTTGCCAGCAGCGCTTGAGCAGATATTCCAGATGGGCCGCGAGAGCGACTACTTCTTCCCGCCAGGCTGATAACCCAAAGAGCACCCCGATTCCAACGCGGCGAAATCCAGCTCTGTAGCAGCGTTCAGCGCAATGGAGCCGAAAATTAAAATCGCGCTTCGGTCCAGCGGTATGCATTCCGGCGTACACCGCGCGGTTGTACGTTTCCTGATAAACTACCAGCCCCTCCGCACCAGCCTCCACAATCGGCAGGTAATCCTCCGTTTCCATCGGACCGACTTCGATCGAAATTGATGAGAAATCTGGCCGAAGAGCCTGGACGCATTTGGCCAGATAGTCCCGGCTCACGAATTTCGGATGTTCGCCAGCGACGAGAAGGACTTGACGAAAACCCTGGCCAGCAAGATGACGCGCTTCCGCCACCACCTCATCAACATTGAGCGTGACACGCAGAATCGGGTTATCCCGCGAGAAACCGCAATATCGACAATTGTTGATGCACTCGTTAGAAAGATAAAGCGGCGCAAAAAGACGCATTGTCCGGCCAAAATTCTGCAACGTGAACCCGCGCGAGATTTGCGCCATCGCTTCGAGTTCCCGATCGGACTTCGGTGCGATCAGATGCTCAAACCGGTGAACCAGCTCCGATTTCCTGAGAGCCAAGCTGTCTAAGGTTTCAACGAACGGCATCGGCACAATTTCGAGCGCATACCAACGTTCGCAAACGCCAATCGTTCCCGATCAAGGAACTCTTTCAACCAAGCGTTCCATAGAGGTGAGACTGCCGCGTAAAAAAGGCGCCGTTCGGACATCCGAACGCCGCCTTCGCAATTGCGGTTGGTCGATCTTAGAAGGCGAAATTAACGCCGGTGCGCACCATGCCGAAGTTGTTATTCGGGCCATTTACCACATTCCAGCTGAAATCACTGACCCAGCCGATATGCGGCGTGATGCGGACTTCGATGCCGCCACCGAATTGGCCGATTCCCTCGGATGTCGAACCAGTTTGTTGAGTAGTGACAACGTCGTGCGGCTCGCCTTCTTCAACGTCAGTACCTAACACGAAATGTGTCCTCTGACCGCCTCCAAAGACGCCTCCACCACCAGCAAAGACGTATGGCGCGAACCGCGTGCAGGAGATCGGGTAGCGTAAGGTCAAAGTACCCAGGACTGCACCGATCGCGTTGTTCTCGCGCTGAACACTACGCTCAAAAATGCCCTCACTGAAATCAATAAAGACATCTTCATGCCCTTGCCTCGCATCCACGACCCAGCCTTCAATCCCGACGCCGAAGTAACGGTGGAAGAAGTATTTGACGTCAATACCACCGCCCCAGGCGTGATCGGCCTCAATGTAGCGATCATTTTCCCAATTGTTTCCCGTAAACACGTAAGTGCCCCAAAGGCTCACGTTAAACTCGTTATCCGCGTACCACTGCGGGCACGGTGGCGGCGCGACTTGCTTTATCTCCTTTCCAGAATAGGTCTCACTACCAGCAAAGGCGACCGAGTTGATCGCGGCGATACCCAACAGGGCCGACATTAATTTCCCCATCTTATTTCTCCTTTCGGTCGAGCTTTTCCCAACAACTTTGAACTCCAAATATTTTGGAGCACAAAGCATTAACGAAACTCGCCGATTCTGTGGATGCCGCGAGTTTGAGCGAGTCACCCAAGATTGCAAGAAATAATTTTAGGCGTTAAACGGATTTAAGCTGTGAGCTCCAGCCCGGTATTTGCATCGGTGATGATGAACTTTTCGTGGTGAAACGTCGGATCTCCACGAAACATAAGACGCCCCGCGTAACGGCGCTCCAGCTCGATGAGCAATTCTTCGTCCTCCTCCTTCAATCGTTTAAGCACATCGGGGTTCAGGATCACGCGAAAATCGTGCACGCTGTCCTGATACTTACGCATGACGGTATTGAGAGTCCGGTGCAATTCCACACTCGTCGTCATGGAAGTCTTCACAACGCCGCGCCCGCCGCAGTAAGGACAGTTTTCATAAATTGTATCGCTGAGGCTTTCCTGCGCTCGTTGTCGCGTCATTTCCATTAAGCCGAGCGGGGAAATCGGAAGCACATGGGTCCTGGCCTTGTCGCGCTTGAGCCGTTCCTTCATCAGGTTGTAAACCATTTGCTGGTCCTTGCGGCTCTTCATGTCGATGAAATCGCCGATGATGAGGCCACCGATATTACGCAATCGAAGCTGACGCGCGATTTCATCTGCCGCCTCCAGGTTCGTCTGCAAAATTGTTTTCTCGACATTGCGCCCACCTTTGTTGCGGCCCGTATTCACATCAATGGCGACGAGCGCTTCGGTCTCATCGATCACAATATAGCCGCCGCACTTCAGCCAGACTTGCCGATGAAAAGCGTCATCGATTTGCTTTTGCACGCCATAAGTTTCGAAAATCGGCGTCGCACTGTCGTAAAAGCGGACCCGATTCCGTGCGCGCCGGGAAATCTGGCCGACCATTTCGATCATTCGATCGGTGGACTGGCGATCATCGCAGATGACTTCGTCGATCTCTTCGGTAAGAAAGTCCCGCACAGTGCGTTCAGCTAAATCAGGCTCCTCAAAAACTCGGCACGGCGCGGGATGGTCCCGAATCAATTGCTCTACTTTGGTCCATTGATCGAGAAGAAAGCGCAGGTCACGGACGAAATATCGCGCGCGCTGTCCTTCTCCGACAGTGCGAATGATAACGCCGACTCCCTCCGGAATCTTGAGCTCGCGTAAAATCTTGCGGAGACGTTCCCGCTCTCTCGGATCTTCGATCTTGCGCGAAATGCCACTTCGATCACTGAATGGCATGAGGACCAAATACCGTCCCGCAAAACTGAGATTAGTCGTAACTCGCGGTCCTTTTGTCCCAATCGGACCTTTGGTGACCTGCACGATTACCTCCGAGCCGACCGGGTAAATGTTTGGAATATCCTTTGCTGTGATTCGTTTGCGCGGCCGCTTGTTTGCCGAGCGGTCAATTTCCTCGATTCCACTGTCAAGTGCGGCCGGAATCGCATCCCAGAAATGAAGGAAGGCGTTTTTTTCGAAGCCGATGTCGACAAACATCGCCTTCAGCCCCATCTCGATGTTTCTAACTTTACCCTTGTAAACGCTGCCGACGATGTTCCGCGAGTTCTTGCGCTCGACGCTGTATTCCTCGAGTCGGCCATTCTCGAGCAGGGCGACCCGGGACTCGAGCTTTTCCACGCTGAGTATGAGTTTGTTGCCGGTCTTGCGTGAGGAAAGACCCAAAATTTTTCTTACCTTGTCTATCATAAAAGTGAAGAGGTTGACTGATCAAAAGCCAGACTGCCGATAGGTCCTGCAGCGATGGTTCTGACCAGAAGTTCATCGTGTTCCACGCCGACGGTTAGGTGGCGGTGGCGTCGGCACTTGCGCGGGTTGCCGGTGTATTCCAAAGAGCCGTTGGAAGAAGTTGCGTGGAGCCGGCGGCGCAACTGGGGCGGCGCGAGCCGCAGCAGTGGCAGCTCGTCGCCGGACTTTCCCTTGAGAATCTGCCTCGGGTTCTACGTCAGGCGCCGCACTTGCGCTTGCCATCTGTGCATCCGCATTTTGCGATTCGTCGGCATTTTCTTCGTCGTCGCTTCCGAGATTTCCTCCGGAATCGTGATAAGTCACATCCTTAATCATCTGAAACGGATTGGCCTTGTGCGCGGGCGAAAGCCAGGCGACCTGCATGTCAAATTTGGCTTCATCGAGCGCCAACGTGCGCTCCATAATACGCGTTGCAACGGGGCCCGCGACGCTGCCCCCGTGTTCGCCACCCTGAACCATGACGGCGACGACATACTTTGGATTATCGAAAGGAGCGAAACAGGCGAACCAGGCGATCGTATCTTTATGGCCGCGTTCGGTGGCTTGCGCGGTGCCGGTCTTTCCAGCAACCTGCACATTTTTCAGTCGCGCTCGTCCGCCTGTCCCGCCGTCTTCATTGACAACCTTCCAAAAGCCCTTGCGGACCAGATCAATCTTGTCTGGCGAAAGCTCGTTGCGCAAATCTGTTCGCACGCGCGGCTTCTGGGACACCACGTTCTTTCCGTTTTCATCCAAAGCAGGGGAGCCGTCCTGATTCAAAACTCTATCGACAAGCCGAGGATAATAACAGACGCCGCCGTTTGCGATCGTCGCGTAAGCCATCGCCAATTGCAGCGGCGAAACCAGCGTGTAGCCCTGGCCGATTGAAACGTTGGCCGTTTGGGCTTGCGACCACCTCTCTTGTGGATGATGGATCTGCATCCATTCCGGTCCCGGCAAATTGCCCGCTTGTTCGCCTGTCAATTCAAGGCCCGATTCCTCCCCCAAACCTAACATCTTTCCGACTGCGTCAATCGACTGAATGCCGGCGGCGTTTCCGTACTGATAAAAATAGGAATCGCACGAAACCTTGATTGCATCCATCAAGCCGAGAGTGCCGTGCGTGTAATGTTTTTCGGCGACCCAGCATTGGAAAAAGTGGTCGCCGTAACTTACGCCGCCCCCACAATTGTACCGTGCGTTCGCCAAGTTTTTTCGCAAACCCGCAAGCGACGTAATGAGCTTGAATGTCGATCCCGGCGGCAACGCGCTGATCGCTCGATTTACCAGTGGATCGGCTTCGTCTTTTTGCAGCGCCTTCCAGTCTTTCGCTTTGATACTTGGGATAAACGTGTTCGGATCAAATGACGGAACCGAAACCATCGCCAAGATGTTGCCGTTGTTTGGATCGACAACCACTGCGGCGCCACGACTTATCGCGCGCAACGCCTCTTCCGCGATTGATTGAATCCTTGCATCGAGCGTGAGGAAGACATTCGCTCCCTGCAGCGGTGGATCTTCATGGAGGACGCCATCGATCACGCCCTTTGCGTTCCGCCGCAAATAACGGACGCCGGGTTTTCCGCGCAGATATTCGTCCATCGATTTTTCGATATTCGATTTTCCTTCCACGTCTCCCTGGTAAAACGTGAATTTCCTTGCCTCCTCCTTGTTGATATCGTCAGGCGCACCGACGTAACCAAGAAGATGTGCACCAAGTGCGCCGTAGATGTAGGAGCGGACAGGCTTGATGGCGATATCCACGCCTGGCAGCCCTACGTCGTGCTCCGAAAATTTGGCCATCGTGGGGAAATCGATGTCCTTGATATAGGAAAAGGGAACTTCGGTGTCGTTGCGATAGTGTTTCTGCAGCCTGCCGGCGTTGTAATCGCGTGCAAGATCGAGCTCGTTGAGGCGCGGGACGATACCATCATTTACGATCTTGATAATGTCCGGCTCTTTTTGATCTTTCGGCATTCCATTGATAATCGCTCGATATTCGGTCAGGGGCGGTGAACCGAGTCGTTCGCGATAGCCTTTGACCATTTCCGGCAAATAAAAATCGACTTCGTAGCTTGCGCGGTTTTGGACGAGGGTCACTCCATTCCGGTCTTTGATCTCGCCGCGCACTGAGGGAATTCGCACCGTTGCTTGAGAACTGCCGCGAAGTTGGGCAGTCCATTCGGCGCCATGCGCTACTTGTATCCACCAAAGCCTAAGGCCAAGGCCGCCCAGGCCTGTCAGCATCAGGAGTGCAAGAAATTGAATCCGCAAACGCGAACTCATGCGGCCTCTGCTCATTCGAAATGGTCCCTTTCAGGGAGATATGAATAAGCGGTAACCCGTCCCATCCATTGTAAGAACCAAAATAGGATTGGTGCCATCGCCACCGCAATGAGGCCAGGCCCGCCGATCTGCCACCAAATTTCACGGGTAAAAACAAGTGAGCCGCGCCGGAATGTGATCATTAAGTATTGCACCAGAACTATCAACGACGTGCAGATGCCGCTCAGGATGCAATGCACTTCCCAGCGGCCGCGGGCAAAAAGCGGCCTCAGACCATGCATGAGTCCCGACAGCACAACGTAAAGCAGTATCGACGATCCCATTGAGATTTCAACTTTCCCGCCAATCACCTGCACGGTGAGCGCATCGAGCAGGAGCCCGGCGTACAAGGCAAGCGCAAGCATGAGTGGGAAGGGCAACGCCATTGCTCCGTAAAAGACGATCACAGGCACAATGTAGATGTGCGCATTGTAGAGCCAGGGTAGCGCCGGGATGAAAAACTCCGCGATCTGCGCAATTAGCACGAGAACCAGCAGAAGAAAAAAGAATATCATTTTCGGCCGGTTACCACGAAGACATCCTCCAAATGCGAGAGATCCACTGCCGGCGTGAGCTGCGCTTGTCCATCCAACTCCCGCACCCGAAAAGTTTTTACGACGCCGATCAGCAAGCCGGAAGGAAAGACGCCTCCCACTCCTGAGGTATAGACTTTTTGCCCGGGCTTGAGGTCAGCTTGTTTCGACAAAAAATTCAGGTTCAAAAGTGGATTTAGTCCCGCAATCACACGCTCGCCAGACACGATGCCTTGCTCACGACTCCCTTCAACCGACGCCGCGACTTTGCAATTTTCATCGGAAACCAACAGGACGACCGAGATGCTGTCGCTTACGGTACTCACTTTTCCTATCAAACCTACGTCCGTTGCCACGGGCATGTCAGTTTCGATGCCATCTCTTTTCCCGCGGTTGATCGTCACCGTTCGCCACCAGGTCGACGAATCGCGCGTTACAATTTCGGCCGCTATCAATTTAAAGACCGATCGCTCGCGATAATTGAGAGCATGGCGCAACCGGTTCACCTCATGCTCGACATCACGCAGACCCTGGTTGGTTGCTCTCAGCTCCCGATTTTCTACCTGTAGCGCCGCATTTTCGCGCTCTAATTGCTCGAGCGACTTCAACCCCGTGCGCACCGATGTAATCTGCTTTTGCAGTCCCGAGCCGCCGGTCAAAAATGGCGCGATAAATTGATATACTCCGGCCTTAAGTTTGCGCGTGCTCTCCGGGCCGAAGCTGAGAAAATATCCGAGAGTTGCGCCAAAAATCAGCAGTGCGATAATGTTTGTGCGACTCATTCCGCTTTCCGTCCGAGCCGGAGTGACATTTTCCAGATTGCGGATCCCGAAACATGCGACCGGCCGCGGTTAACCGCTGCCTGCAACTCGCAATGGCAAATTTGCAATCCTGAATCGCTAGCGCCATTGGCGATCTGCCGAGGCCACCTGACGCAAAAATTTAAGTTCATTGAGGCACTTGCCAGTCCCCTCCGCCACCGCGCTAAGTGGATCTTCAGCAACATGGACTGGCAAACCTGTTTCCTCGCTCAAAAGCTTGTCAAAGCCCCGCAGCAATGCGCCTCCGCCTGCCAGCACAAGCCCACGATCAACGAGATCCGCCGAAAGTTCGGGCGGACAGCGCTCCAGCGTGATGCGCACGGAATCGACGATCGTCGAGATCGGCTCAAGCAATGCCTCCCGCACTTCCTGCGAAGTAATCATGAGTGTTTTGGGCAGACCCGCGACGAGATCACGACCTTTGACCTCCACACTCGTCTCCTTTTCACTCGGATATGCCGAGCCGATTTTGATTTTGATCTCCTCAGCGGTGCGCTCTCCCACCATCAAATTATAGGCGCGTTTCATATATTGCACGATCGCTTCATCGAGCTCGTCGCCGGCGACGCGCACGCTGCGACTAAACACAATTCCAGAAAGTGAAATCAGCGCGACCTCTGTTGTGCCGCCGCCGATGTCGATGATCATATTGCCAGCGGGATCCTGCACTGGGAGTCCCACTCCGATCGCGGCCGCCATCGGTTCCTCTATTAAATAAACTTCTCGCGCGCCAGCATGTGTCGCGGATTCACGCACCGCACGTTTTTCCACTTCAGTAATTCCGGATGGAACTGCGATGACGACCCGCGGTCTCGCGCGCACCCGGCGATTGTGCACTTTTGTAATAAAATGTCGCAGCATCGCCTCCGTTACTTCGAAGTCGGCAATGACCCCATCCTTAAGCGGGCGCACCGCAACGATGTTTGCCGGGGTGCGGCCGAGCATGCGCTTCGCTTCGTCACCTACCGCCAGCACTTTGTTCGTACCGGCCTGTACTGCCACCACTGACGGCTCGCGCAAAACGATCCCCTGATCCTTTACGTAAACGAGAGTGTTCGCTGTGCCGAGATCGATCCCTATATCACTGGATAACCAGCCGAAAAATCCGTTGAACATGAATTATTTATTAGAAGCACTTTCCAGTCCGAGGGAAGCGCGTCCACATTGTCAATCCTCGCAGAACTTTCCGCGAGCGCGATTCTACCGGCTGAAACGCGGTAACATGAAACGCCTCGTCACGACGTCAAGGGAAACGTTGAAAACGTTACCACAGCTAAAAAGAGCCTGTAGCGTTGTAACGCTTTAACTTGGAAGCGCATCAACGATTCAACATTGGACGTTGGGCATTAAACGTTCAACGTTGCCTGCCATGCGAAAAATCATTGTCGCACCGTCCATTCTTGCCGCTGATTTTTCACGACTGGCCGATGAAATTCGACGCGTCGAACAGGCCGGGGCGGATTGGATCCATTGCGACATCATGGACGGACATTTTGTCGATAACATTTCCTTTGGGCCAGAGATTGTCGGCATTGTGCGCAAAGAAACAAATCTGCCGCTCGATGTTCACTTGATGATCCAGACCCCCGATCATTATTCGCCGCGCTTTGTCAAAGCAGGCGCTAATTCGATCACGGTTCACGTTGAGCGAGAAGCGAACCATGATGTCGAAAAGACTTTACGCGCGATTCGAGACGCCGGATGCCGGCCCGGCCTCTCATTAAATCCCGCGACTCCATTCGAATCCGTTGAGCCGTTTCTCGACAAGATCGAGCTCTTGCTCATCATGACCGTCCACCCCGGTTTTGGCGGTCAATCGTTCCGACCCGAAATGATGAGGAAAGTGAAACGCGCAGCGGAATGGAACGAATCGCGTGAGCACAAAATCGAAATCGAAGTGGACGGCGGCATCAACACCGAGACTGCTCGATTATCAATTCAAAACGGCGCCAACGTTCTGGTCGCCGGCACCTCAATTTTTCGTGCGAAAGACTATCGCGAAGCGATCGAAGCAATTCGCGGAGCAAGTTTGTAATTGGCCATCTAGGTGAAGTGCTCGCCACGGCGAGCGCCACAATTTAGCCCGCCACGACGGGCTCAGCTTCTTCGGTCGTCTCGGCCATCACTTCGTCAGTTTGTGTAACGCGCACGACTTCTTCGATGGTCGTTTTGCCTTGCGCGACACGACGCCAGCCGTCCTGTCGCAACGTTTCCATGCCTTCGGCGATGGCACATTGCTTGAGCTCGCCGCCATCGCACTTCCGCATGATCAGCTTTCTTAAGGGTTCAGTCACCAGGCAAATCTCGTAAATTGCCGCACGCCCCTGGTAGCCGGTCTGGCGGCATTGATCGCAGCCGGCGCCGCGCTGGAAGCTGGCGCCGAGTTCTTTTACGGGAAAACCGATCTCGGCCAGATATTCGCGCGGATAGTCAACCTTTTGCACGCAATCTGGACAAATCGTGCGCACGAGCCGTTGCGCGATGAACGCTTTCACCACCGAGGCGAGCAGAAACGGCTCCACATCCATGTCGAGCAAGCGCGTGATGCCGCCGACGGCATCGTTCGTGTGCAGCGTGCTGAAAACAAGGTGACCGGTCATCGCTGCGCGGATCGCGATGTCCGCGGTCTCGACATCACGAATCTCCCCAACCATCACGACGTTCGGGTCCTGTCGCAAAATGTGACGGAGACCTTTGGCAAAGGTCAGATCGATCTCAGGCTTAACGTCGATCTGCGACACGCCAGGCAACCGATATTCCACCGGCTCTTCGATGGTGATGATGCGCCGCTGAACGGAATTGATGCTGCTCAA
>Ga0209156_10000327_pt1 | contig 40243 bp, 27 predicted proteins | sample GraSoiAngelo_124_FD_185881 | JGI IMG/M metagenome (GOLD analysis project Ga0209156, IMG submission 185881) | Grasslands soil microbial communities from the Angelo Coastal Reserve, California, USA - 14_0927_05_20cm (SPAdes) (version 2) | ecosystem: Environmental > Terrestrial > Soil > Grasslands... | reverse complement strand
TGATCTCCTCGAGCGGCAGCACCTCGCTGACCATCTGGTCGATCTTGATCTCCCCGCCGAGGTAGCGCTCTACGAACCCGGGCAGCTGCGAGCGGCCCTTTACGCCGCCGAACGCCGAGCCGCGCCAGACGCGGCCGGTGACCAGCTGAAACGGGCGGGTATGTATCTCTTCGCCTGCACCCGCGACGCCGATGATGATCGACTCCCCCCAGCCCTTGTGGCAGCACTCGAGCGCCGAGCGCATGACGCTCACGTTGCCGATGCATTCGAAGGAGTAGTCGACCCCACCGTCGGTCATGTCTATGATGACTTGCTGGATGGGCAGGTTATGGTCCTTCGGGTTGATGCAATCGGTGGCGCCCAGCGACCTGGCCATGGGGAATTTCTCGGGGTTTGTGTCGATGCCGATGATCCGCCCGGCCTTGGCCATCACCGCGCCCTGCACCACCGACAACCCGATGCCGCCCAACCCGAATACCGCGACCGAGGAGCCCGGGCGCACCTTGGCCGTGTTCAGCACCGCGCCGATGCCGGTGGTGATGCCGCAGCCGAGCAGACAGACCTTGTCGAGGGGCGCCCGGGCATTCACCTTCGCGACCGCGATTTCGGGCAGCACCGTGTACTCCGAGAAGGTGCTCGTGCCCATGTAGTGCAGCACGGGTTTGCCTCCGGTGGAGAAGCGCGTGGTGCCGTCGGGCATGAGTCCCTTGCCCTGCGTGGCGCGGATCTTCTGGCAGAGATTGGTTCGCCCCGAGCGGCAGAACTTGCACTCGCCGCATTCGGGTGTGTACAGCGGGATCACGTGGTCGCCGGCCCGCACGCTCGTGACACCGGCTCCCACCTCCTGGACGATGCCTCCGCCCTCGTGACCGAGAATCGCCGGGAACAAGCCCTCCGGGTCGCGCCCGGACAGTGTGAAGGCGTCGGTGTGGCAGACTCCGGTCGCGACGATCTTGACCAGGACCTCGCCCGTCTTGGGAGCGGCGACGTCCACTTCCTCGATCGACAATGGCCGGCCGGCGGCCCAGGCGACGGCGGCTCTGGATTTCACTGTGGGATCTCCTCGGTCAGACCCTGAGGTTCTGGTGCGCCCCGGCTTAGCTCCTAGCATTCCGCGTGCCAGCGTCCGCAGGACCAGAAACCTCCTTTCTCCGCAGTGACTTGCCGCAGCTTCGCGCGCGGCCGCAGTGCGCGCGCGTGAGCGGCGTGCGCCGCGCGCGCCACAGGATGCCAGATCTGGCGCACACACCGCGCAGCCCACTACGGATTGGGCGGTACCGTTTCAGGCGGCTGGCCGAACTTGTTCTCCGGCGCCCCGTGAAAGTTGGAACGGACGAAGGCGAGTATCCGCCACAGCTCGTCGTCGCTCGCGACGATCAGGCCCATCGGCGGCATGGGCCCGACGACGTTCTCCGTGCCGATGCGCGTGTAGCCCTTGCTCTGCAGCGCGTCGCTCCCAAGCGTAACGAGCCGGAAGAGCGTGTCGTCATCCCCGCCGTACACCCAGACGTCGTTGGTCAGAGGCGGGCACATGCCCCCGCCGCCATTGCCGCCGTGGCAGCCGTTGCAGCCGTAGCGCATGTACAGCTTGTACCCCGCCTCCACGATCGCGGCGTTGCTGTCGGTGTACGGATTCTTCAGTTGCCCCTTGGACGTCGCCTCGACCCGATCCGCGGGCTTCATGGCGTTCGCGGGGGCCGGCGGCGCCGCCGCGGGCGGCTCCGGCGGCTGTGCCTTGGGCTCATCGGCGCTCACGACCGGGATCGCGAGCAGCACCATACAGCCGAGGAGTACGCACTTTGCCAAGACCCACTTCTTCGGTTGATGGCAGTCGTACGGTGTCGCGGGCGAGGCGTCAGGTCGTCGGCGAGGGCCGCTGCTCGAGCAGCTTCACCACCGCCTGATAATCCCTCGCCCGCGCAATCGACAGCGCCGTCTCACCGGTCTCGCTGCGGGCGTCGACGTTCGCACCCGCCTGGACGAGCAGTGCGACGAGCTCCGGCTGGTCGGCGGCCGCCGCGATCATGAGCGCCGTGATGCCGCCCTGGTTGCGGGCATTCACGTCCGCTCCGCGTTTGAGGATCATCTGGGCGGCGGTCTTGGAATGCTGGGCGACGGCGAGCATGAGCGGCGTGTACCCGCCCGCCCCCACCGGGCGATTGACGTCAGCCCCCGACTCGATCAGAGCCGCGGTGGCTGCATCCTTGCCGCCGGTCAAGGCGATGCCCAGCGGCGTGAGGTCACCCGGGCCGGCGGCGTCAGGGTCCGCGTGCTGCCTGGTGAGCAGGGTGACAATCGGGCCGTCGCCGACCCAGGCGGCCGTCATGAGGGGCGTCCAGCCGTCGCGGTCGGGTACCGCCACGCCGGCGCCGCGCCCGAGCAGATAGCGGACCAGGACTTGCGATTTCTGGCGGATGGCGACCTGCAACGCGGTCTCACCCTGCAGGTCCAGGGCGTCGATCGGTACGTGCTTGCTGTCGAGCAGGTAGGCGATGCGCACCTGGTCGCCGGCGAGCACCGCGTTGTTGAGCTCGACGTTGAGGTTCGCGCCATGCGCAAGCCACTCGTCGAGCTGTGCGATGCTGACTGTCCGCGAGGGACGGCCGGTTGGCGCTGGGCGCCGCGGCGCAGCGTAGGGTCCGTGCGAAGGCAGGTCGCCGCTGACGAGACAGGTATCGCAACGAACCAGGGGGACGCCGAACTCGGTGAGGATCGAACGGATCGCCTCGCGTTCGGCGTGCAGCGCGCGGTCCAGCTGCGCCTGCAGGTCCTTGTCGCTCGTGCGCACCGCGACCGCCAGGTCGTACTCGAGCGGTACGGCGTCTTCCATGAGGTTGACCGGCTGCAGGGCGATCGGCGCGTGCTTCATCGCCTTGTAGTAGCCGGCGAACGGCCCCCACACGGCGGCGATATCGAGCTTGCCGTCCACCACCTCCTGCACCTGGTAGGCCGGCTGATCCTCCGCCACCAGGTCCGCGTCGTGGCTGAGATAGTGAATCGAGACGTTGCGTACGTCATGGTCGGCGAGCGCTTCGCGGATCGCCGAGGTCTGGTAGACCCCGACCTTGAGCGTCTTCAGGCGCGGGTCGTCGAGGTTCTTGATGGTTATGCCGCGATCGCTGCGGGAGGCGAGCACGAAGGTCGTGCGATACAGCGGCGTGGTCACCAGTACGCGCTCGCTGTCCACCGGCATGTCGAACATCACGTCGCACTCCTCGGCGTACAAGGTCGTGCGCGTCATGCCCCGCTCGATGCCGGGCCGGTAGTAGTACTGCACCGCCGTGCCCAGGTTCCTGGCGAGTACCTCGGCGATCTTGTTCTCGATGCCCTCGCCGCGGTTGTTGGAGAACGGCATGTTGCCCGGGTCCGCGCACACGCGCAGGGGGCCGGCGCGCCCCGCAACCGCCGCGCTCGCCGCCCCGAGTATCGCCAGCGAGGCAGGCGCCAGAATCGCCGCCCGTTTCCACACCATCGCTTAGCTCCCAGGGTGCCGGGCCGCGGCGAGTCGCGGCCCGAAATGAAGCGCCCGGTCTTGAAGACCGGGCGCTTCCCACTCAACTTGCCTTCACCATGCTCATTCGACACGGAACGTGTAGAGAGTTCCGCCCATCGGAATCTTGTCGAGGTTCGCCGCCTTGGTCATGGCGGTTGCACCGATGGCGCCGAACTTGTCGCTGAGGTCCAGGCCCGCCGTGACCGGCAATCCGATCCAGCCGCCTATGCCGCTCCACACCGACACGTACTGCTTGCCGGCGATCTTGTAGGTGATCGGGTTACCGATGATGCCCGAGCCGAGACGCCGCTGCCACAGGACTGCCCCGGTGGCGCGGTCGACGGCGCGGAAGTCGCCGTTCAGGCTGCCGTAGAACGCCAGGCCGCCGTCAGTGACCAGCGCTCCGCCCCAGTTCGGATACGGGTCCGGAATTTCCCACACCGTCTCGCCGGTGAGGAAGTTGAACTTCTTGAACTTACCGGTGATGCCGGGCTTCTCCGGGTACATGTACACGTTGGCGAACACGTACACCGTGCCCTGCTGCGTATGCGAGCGCTCCTGGGGCTCGTCTTCCATGCACCAGTTGTTGGTCGGGCAGTACGCCATGCCGGGTTCGGTCGGGTCGATCGCGCACGGCTGCTGGTCCTTGCCGCCCATGGCCGACGGGCAGGCCTGCGTGTTGCCGCCGGGCGCGAACGGTGAATGCTCCTTCACCTTGATCGGACGACCGGTCTTCATGTCGACCTTCTCCGCCCAGTTCGTCGTCACGTACTTGTGAGCGCGCAGCAGCGTGCCGTCGGTGCGGTCGAGCACGTAGGCGAAGCCGTTGCGGTCGAAGTGGACGAGCACCTTGCGCGCCTTGCCGTCGACCGTCAGGTCCTCGAGCATGTTCTCGTTGATGCCGTCGTAGTCCCACTGATCGAACGGCGTCATCTGGTACGCCCAGACCGCCTCACCGGTGTCGAGCTTGCGCGCGAAGATCGACATCGACCACTTGTTGTCCTGCTTGCCGGTGTTGCAGGCCTCGTGGGTCTTCTCACTGCAGCGATAGGACGGGCTCCACAGGCCGGGGTTGCCGGTCGAGGCATAGACGAGGTGCAGCTCCGGATCGTAGCTGTAAAAGCCCCACATCGCCCCGCCGCCGCGCTGCCACTCGTCACCGGGATAGCTGTGGATACCGACATCCGACCCGGCCTTGCCGTATTCCGGGTGCGCCTTGTTGGTGGCCGGCGTCAGGCACACGTCCTTGTCGCTGCCGGTGCTGTGGCACTCCCAGACCTTCTGGCCGCTCGCGAGGTCGTAGGCGGTCAGGCGACCACGGGCGGCGAACTCATCGCCACCGAAGCCGATCACCACCTTGCCGTCGGCAATGAGCGGCGCCGGTGTGATGGTCTCGCCCTTGGCGGGGTAGGCGTGCTTGACGACCCAGACCTCCTTGCCGGTCCTGGCGTCGAGCGCGATGACGAAGCCATCGAGGGTGCCGAACACCAGCTTGCCGTCCGCGTAGGACGGCCCGCGGTTGACGGTATCGCAGCAGGCCCGCGGAACCGCCGAATCATCGCGATTGGTAGCCTTCTTGTAGTTCCAGACCTCTCGCGGATGGTCCGGATCGGTGAGGTCGAGCGCCTGAATGATGTTCGGCCAGCCGCTCTCCATGTACATCATGGGAGTGTTGCCGACGGTGACGACCAGCGGCTGGCCCTCGTGGCCGCGCAGGGTTCCGCTCGACTGCGACCAGACCATCTGCAGGCCCTTGACGTTCGCCGTCGTGATGTCCTTCAGCCGGCTGTGCCGTGTTAGGGCCTGGTCGCCGCCGGGCGCCGCCCACAGATCAGGGTCCTTGGCGCGGTCGGTGACCTCGTCACTGATCGCCGCGGTGCACCCGCCCACGAGTGCGAGGATTGCCAACATCCTCCATAGCCTTCCCTTTGAATCGAATTGCATACGCAGTCTCCTCGATTCGCGTTGTATCGTTAGATTGTCCGAGCGCCCCGCCCCCGGCGACGGCGCACCCTCTAGCGTGACGCCGCGACGTAGCCTTGCGACCGGTGTTCCTCTAGCAGGTGCCGTGCCAGTGCCGCACTCGCTGCAAGAAAAGCTCGCGTATCATAGGCTTGTCCCGTCAGGCGCGGAACCATCCTCGCGCCGGCGGGCGGCCAAGCGTCGCGCCCGCCACAGAGTCGTGTCGAATGTGACACACGCGCTCCGAGCACTTACGTATCGCCTGCAGGCGCCCGGTGATTGATGCAGCGCGCAACGCCCTCCTCGTCAACGAGAGGCGCGGCACGACGCCCCGGCACCTGAGCGCGCGGCGGGGCGATCGGCTAGAGCTTGACTTCGCCGGGGCGCAGCCAGCGCGCCGCCAGCGGCGGGATGAGGAGGAGAGTGACGAGCGTCGAGGAGACGAGTCCTCCCAGGATCACGACCGCCATCGGCCCCTCGATCTCGTGCCCGGGCTGGCGCAGCTGAATGGCGACCGGTAACAGGGCAAGCGCCGTGAGCGAGGCCGTGAGCAGGACCGGCGTGAGCCGCTCCGCCGCGCCGCGCGCCGCGCTCGCGAGTCCCCACGGCTGTCCTTCAACCGCGACCAGGTGGTCGTAGTGGGAGATGAGCAGGATCGTGTTGCGCGCCGCCATGCCGAACAGGGCGATGAAGCCCACCATCGCTCCAAGCGACAGCGTGTCGCCGGTGACCGCCACGGCGGCCACGCCGCCGAGCAGCGCGCTCGGCAGGGCGACGAGCACCAGCAGAACGTGGCGGGCGCGGCCGAAGGCAAGCGCCAGCAGCAGCACGATCAGCACGAAGGCGGCGAGCGCATGCAGCAGCAGGTCTTTTTCGGCAGCCGCGACCGCGGGAGCTTCGCCGCCGTAACGCAGGTAGACGTCGGGGGGCAGCTGCACGTGCGCCGCCACCGCCTCGCGTGCCGCCCGCGCGTAGCCCGCCTGATCCGAAGTCCTCGGATTGACGACGACGATCTGGCGGCGCAGTCCGCTCTCATGGTCGATCAGGCTGCGCGCTGACACCAGCTCGAGTGTGGCGACGGCGGACAGCGGCACCAGCGCCCCGTCACGGCCGCGCAGCAGCAGGTCGCCGACGTTCCGGGGAGTGGGACGGAGGCCTGCGATGTGCACGGTCACGGGGACGCTGCGATCGGCCCGGGTGAGCTCGGCGACGGAGGCTCCGTGGAATGCCGCATTGACCGTGCGCAGCACGGCGGAGGCGTCCAGCCCGTAGAGCACCAGCCGGTCCGGGCGCAACGCCACGCGCAGCTGGACCTGGCGCGGCGGTGTCTTGAGGCGTACGTTGCCGGTTTGCGGCAGACGCTGCAGCACCGCGGCGATGTCGGCAGCCACCCGATCGTCCACGTCCAGATCCGGGCCGAACACGCTGACGAAAAATGGTGCGCCTTCGCCGGACAGGGTCTCGCCGATGCGCTCGACGAGCACTGAATAGATCTCGACGAGCTGGTTAGGAAAGTCGTCGAACACCGCGCGGACCTTGGCGTCGAGTTGCTCGGCCGTGAATCCCTGCGAGCGGTCGAGCCGGATCTCGAACTCACTCTTGTTCGGCGCATCGGGATCCTGACCGTTCTCGGCGCGTCCGATCTGCTCGGCGACGCTGCGAACGCCCCGGATGGCCGCGAGGCGGGCGGCGATCTGCCGGCCCACGCGCGCGGTCTCTTCGAGCGCGATGCCCGGTCGCAGCGCGGCGTGGGCGATCAGGTAGTCCTCGCGGAAGTCCGGCAGGAGCCGCGCACCCAGTGCAGGCAGCAGCACGGCGCCCACGGCCCCCGTCAACAGCAGGGTGACGAGAACCTGCAGCGGGCGTGCATGCAGGCGGGCGATGGCCTGGTGCTGCAGCGTCTTGCAGCGGCGCAGCCAGAGCGCCTCCGGTCGCGGCACGTAGCGGCCCATGAGGAGCGCGCACAGCGCCGGCGTGGCGCTCATGGCGACCAGCAACGACAGGCCGACCGCCAGCATGAAGGCCATCGCCAGCGGCCGGAAGAACGACCCCTGGAGTCCGGACAGCATGAAGATCGGCAGAAACGCCACGGCCACCGCTGCGGTGGCGTAGAACACCGGGCGCCTGACCTCGAGCGATGCATCGATGAGGAGCCGGCGGCCGTCGGTGCCGGGCGGCGCCTCCCGCCGCCGGCGCGTGATGTTCTCGACATCGATCACTGCATCGTCGACGACGACCCCGAGCGCAACGACCAGCCCGCCCAGGCTCATCGTATTGAGCGAGATGCCGCGGCTCATGAGAACCCACACCGTCGCGAGCAGCGACACCGGAATCGAGCTGAACGAGATCAGCGCGCCCCGCCAGTCACGCAGCGTGACGAGCAGCAGCGCGACCACCAGCACTGCCCCGACCAACAGGGAATTGCGCAGCTTCGCGATCGCGCTCTCGATGAAGCTCGCCGGCCTCAGGAGCGCCGGATGGTATTGCACACCCCGCGCGGCGAGCGCCGGGGCGAGCGTGGCGAGGCGGTTCTCGAGCGCATACGACACCTCGAGAGTGTTGGCGCCGAACTGGGTCGAGGTCTCCACGAGTATCCCGGGGCGTCCGCCGATCATCGCATCGCCGATGCGCGGCGCCGCGCCGTCCTGCACCGTGGCGACGTCGCCGAGGCGCAGTGGCACGCCCTCGCGCGCGGTGATCACGGCCTGCGCGAGCGCTTGCGGTGAATCGCCCGGCGCCTGGGCCTGCAGGACGATGCGCTGAGTGGCGGTCTCCAGGTAGCCGCCGCCGATGAGCTCGGTCGCGCGGCGCACCGCCTCGTACACCTCATCGAGCGTGACCCCGGCCGCCTGCAGCCTGAGCGGGTCGATCAGCAGCTGCCGTTCCCGGGAATCGCCGCCGAAGATCTGCGCCTGCGCGACCCCGGGAACGGCGAGGATCTGCGGCTTGACCGTCCAGCGGATGAGATCACGCAGTTCCAGCGGCGAGAGCCGATCGCTCGTGAAGCCGAAATGCAGCAGGTACTCCATCGAGGAGCTGAGCGGCGACAGAAGCGGCGGCCCGGCGCCGGCCGGCAGCAGTGCCCCGGCCTGTGCCAGGCGTTCGGTGATCACCTGGCGCTGTCGATACGGGTCACCGGCTGCGCCGAAGACGACCTGAATGGCCGACAGTCCCTGGCTCGAGGTCGAGCGGATGGCGGCGATGCTCTCGGCGCCGGCGAGCAGGCCCTCGAGCGGTCGCGTCACCAGCGCCTCGACCTGAGTGGCATCCAGCCCCGGCGCCTCGGTCTGCACCAGCACGTGCGGCGGGGCGAAGTCGGGAAACACGTCGAGCCGCGCGTTCAGGAGCGCGTTGACGCCGAACAGCGCAATCAGCAGCGAGAGTGCCGTGACTATCTTCGGATGCGCGATCGAGCCACGGACGCTGGCGGCAAGCATGGGCTCAGTCGTGCTCTTCTTCCGCGGCCGAGAAGGTGCTGATCCCCTGCAGCGACCACAGGACGCCGGCGCCCTGCACCACGATGGCGTCGGCGGCGTTGAGTCCGCTCACCAGCCAGCCGTCGCCCATGGCCGCGAGCAGTTGCACCGCGGCCGCCTCGTACTGCTGCTTGCCGCCGGGGTTCCGGCCGACGTGACGGTACACGTAGGCACCGCTCTCGCCGTACAGCAGCGCCACCGCCGGCACCAGCAGGCCCTTGACCGGCGCGCGCTCGAGCAGCACCCGCACGTGCGCGCCCGGTCCGAGTCCCGCCGGCGCGCTATCGACTGCGAGCAGCCAGGCGGCGCCCTGCAGCTGCGGGTCGGTTCTTGGCAGCGATCCGAGCACGCGCGCCGCGACGTTTACACCGTCGATGTCCAGCAGCGCCCGCGGGCCCACCGAGTCCGCCAGGTGCTGTCCGGGGAGCCCGGCGCGCACCAGGAGCTGGCGGTTCGCGCTCAAGGCGTCGATGAGGGCATGGCGTTTCTGAGCGCCGAGCGCAGCTACCGGCCCCCACTGCAGCGCGAACGTCGCCGCAGCCGCCCGTGCCTGCGCGCCGGTCTCACTCTCCTGCGCCTGCGCCAGCTGCAGGGACCTGAGCGATGCGTTCAGGTTGTCCCGGTAGAGCCCGGCCAGGCGCACGGCGTCCGCCTGCGCTGCATGCCAGGCGGCCTGCGTGCCCTCCATCCGGCCCATGTCGGTGACGAGCGCCGCCGGATCGAGGACCAGACCGTAGGCCTCCACCTGCGGCACGTTCGCCATTGCAACCGGATGTTCGACCCGCACGCCCGCGGCGCGCTGTTGCGCGTCAGTCAGCGCGAGCGCCGGGGGTCCGTGCGCATGGGCCACCCCTGCCAGCAGCAGCACCAGTGGGGTCGGGACCTTGACCGAACCGCGGCGACGCCAGGACATTCTTCTACTGGGGCACGACCTTCTACTAGGGCACGACGTCGAACTTGAGATCGTCGAAGTTGTAGCGCGACTTCTGCACCCAGGTGCCGTCCTCCTGCTTCACCGGCACCTTGTGCAAGCGGATCTCGTCCACCGTCAGCTTGCCGCCGTGCTCGTTTACCCAGAAGTCGATGTCGTAGAACTGGTCGGTCGTGCCGGCCTTGCGGAAATCCGTGCACGCGAAGTAGCGACCGTCCTGCTCCAGGCGACGCACGGGCTGGTGAGTACCCACGAAGTCCAGTTGGAGCGTCTCGCCGGTCACGGGGTCCTTGAGCTTCATGGTCCCCTGCTTCGGATCGCGCCTCTGCACGACGCTCTCTTCCACCGCCGACATCACTTCCCACCCGCGCGTCTGCTCGGTCTTGCCGGGATGCTCCGATGCCGGAATCCACCACCACGGAATCGGCTGGCGGGTCTGCAGCGTCCACGCCGTGCCCTCGCGCCTGGGCGCCTTGCGGATGCGGGTATCGACGATCTCGAGCTTGTCCGCTCCCGGCTTGACCCAGAAGTCGATCAGATAGCGCTTCTGCGCATCGTCCTGTGCGTGGAAGATCACGTCCGGAAAGAAGCCATAGCCGTGGAGCGTGCGCGTGAAGTCTATTTTTTCATAGATCAGCCTGAGCGTCGCGCCACTCACCGGGTCGACGAGCGGGAAGATGCCGCCGTTGTGCGCGACCGTCTCGGCGATGGCGCGCGAGACAAAGGTCTCGACCTCTTCGGTCTTGTACGCGTCCATGCGTTCGCCGGTCGCCTGCACCGCGCCGGCCGCGCTGAAGTCGAGCGCACGCTGGATGTTGCCCTGCGGGTCCTCGAGGAACTGCTTCCTGGCCTGCTCGCTGCTGAAGCAGTAGAGCTTGCCGTCGCGTGCCGTCCAGCTGATCGAGCAGTCCGTCGCGATCGAATGCCCCTCGGCCAGCCCGAGCGCGCATTGACCGCCGAATTCGGGCTGCGCCGCGGCTGCTGCCGGCGCTGGCGTGCGGGTGAGCGCGGCGCCGGCCAGAAGGACGCAGACGGCCAGCGCCGTCGCAGCCAGGGTTCGAGTCGGGCGCATGAATACCCCAAAACCGCGCGCGTCAGCAGGCGCGCGCGCCGTTACGCTCTCTTGCCGCGTGCACGCAATACGCGGATCTGCACCCGTTGGATAGCGAGCGGCATCAGGTAAAGAGCCGCCCGCGCTGACAGCGGGCGGCCGGCGCGATCAGCGATGGGCCACGTAGGAGGTAATCTCGAAGCCAAGTCGCAAGTCAATCGCAGCAGGAGTCACCCAGGTCATAGCCGCTCTCCTGTTATTGGAGCACTGCCGGTCCACACACAGTGAGTATGTCGAGCGGCTCACGGCGATGCAACCAGGCGGCGCCCGGTGTGCGCCGCGCGCGAGTCTGTGACGGAAATGGCACAGCCTCGTGCTCACCTGCTAGTCGAAGTGCACCCTCACACCGGCCCACAGTGCGCGCGGCGTGCCCGGAGAGACTGCGTTCTCGTGGGTCCGGTCGAGCGGGTTGGAGCGGAACGTGCCATCCGGGTTGAAGGTGTTGGTGGTCAGAAAGCCCGCGGTGGAATACTGCTGGTCCAGCACGTTTGCGATGCGGGCGAACAGGGCGACGGACTTTTCGAGGTGCCAGGTTCCCTGCAGATCAATGACCGCATAGCTCGGAATCCATCCGCTGCCGGTCGGGGAGATGAAGGCGCCTGCACCGTTGGTGCCGCCCGCCTGATTGGCATTGTTTTCGTTGCCATGCAGATAGGAGCCGGAAACCACGATGAGGTTGCCGCCGAGCTCCAGGCGCGGACTCAGCTGGTAATCGAGCAGCAGCCTGCCGGTGTGGCGCGGTGTCAGGGGAATGCGGTCTCCGGGACGGACCACGATGTCGCCGGTGGCGTCCGCGGTGCTGTTTGATTGGGCGCTGACGACAAAGCCCGAGCGGAAGGTCGCATCGACGAGGCTATAGGCCAGACGCCACTGCAGGCCGCCGGCTTTTCCGCCCACGGCGAAGTCAAGCCCTTGCCGGCGCGTACTGCCGACGTTGTCGAAGTAGCCTGCATTGGTAGTCGTGGCGATGAACTCGAGGTCGTCGCGGTTCAGGGTGCGAAAAGCGTCGGCGCTCCAGTTCAGGCGCTGATCCGCCGGATTGCCGCGCAGCCCTATCTCGAGTGTGTGCGCCACCACCTGCTTCAGATCCGGATCGCTCGCAAAATCGTTCGGCAGCCCGCAAGGTTGCAGCGGGTTTGCGCATCCCAGCTCCACGACGCTCGGTGCGCGGCTCGCCTCGTTGTAGTTGGCGTAGTAGGTCACCGCTTCAGTCGGCGTGACCGTGAAGCCGATGGCCGGATTGATGCGAGTGAAGGTGTGTTGGCCGACCAGCGGGCCGGCCTGATCGAAGCCCGAGCCCGCATCGCCCACGTCGGTGTCGACGTGATAGCCGTTGAGCGTTTCGGTGCTGCGGTTGTAACGGGCGGAGACCGTGAGGTGGACCGCTCTGCCCGCAGACAGGGTGTCGGTCAGGTAAGCACCGGAGATCCTGTTGCTGCCCCGCAGCGAGATGACCGTCTCGTCGTTGAGCGGATTGGCGAGATAGATGAGCGTGCGGTCGGCGGCGAAGTTTCCGTACTGGAATGCCTGGGTAAACTCGTCAGCGCAATCGTGGTAGTCGGCGCCGAGAATGCCCTGGTTTTTCCAGCCGAAAACGTCCTGCGTGTCGGTCAACTGCAGGCCGAATCCCGCCGTACGCTGCAGCAGCTCCGACACCTGCGTCGTGGCGTTCGAGCAATAGGCGATCCCGAGCCGGTCCGCGGCCGGTACGCTGCAATCGAGCGGCGGCCCGGCGTAGGCGCTGGTGAGGTAATTGTCGTTGTTGCTGCCGTTGCTGTTGGCGGTGATCAGACGGCGATAGTAGGCGTTCGCCGAGAGCAACAGGCGCTCGGATAGAAATTGTGTGGCGGTGAGGTTCACGAAGTGCAGCAGGTTGTGGGTGGAGTCGGGCGTGTAGCTCTGCTCGCGCCGGTAGTAGAGCATGCTCAACGGCGCCGCGCCGTTGCCGAACAGGCGCGTATCGGCGTAGGTGTAGCTCAGGTCCACGTCGGACTTGTCGTTCTGCCAACCCACCTTGCCGAAAGCCTGCCGGACGGTTGTTGGCGACATGTCGCGCCAGCCGGTCTCGTCGAAGTAGTGAGCCGTGGCGAAGTAGTCGAAGGGGCCGATCGCACCGCCGCTCTCCCCCTGCAACGAGAGACGGCCGAAGGAGCCGCCACAGGCTTCGAATTCAGTTCCGGGATTGTCGTGTCCGCTCTTGGTTTGCAGCGACAGCGCTCCGCCCAGAGTGTTGAGTCCGAAAACCGGGTTGGAGCCGGAAATGAGTGACAGGGTGGAGATCGCAGATTCCGGGATCAGGTCCCAGTTGACCGTGTCGCCGAAGGACTCATTGACGCGCACCCCATCGACGTAGACGGACAAGCCCTCGGGCGTTCCGAGCAACGGCGAGGCGCTGAACCCGTGATAGTTGATGTCCAGCTGGAAGGGGTTGTCGGCGCTCTCGCTGACGTTCACGCCGCTGAAGCTCCTGTTCAGGTAAGCGGCGACGCCGGTAGTCTGAGCGCGCTTCAGGTCCTCACTATTCGCGGTCTGGACGTTCGACGACACCTGATTCAACGGCAGACCGAAGCCTGGCAGCGGCGCGTTGCCGATGACCATCACCTGGGGAAGCTCCTGGGCGGTAGCGGCATTGCCGGGCAGCCCCGGCGAATCGGCCTCAGCCGCGAGCGCGGCATGTGCCACAACGCCTGCTATGAGGATTGAGCCAAGCAGCGCCAGCTCGGCCTTGCGTTTCTCCGGGTACCTGGCGGACTGCGGCTGCAAGCCTGGCGAGCATACCGGATGATTCCGCGGCAACCCGCTGCAGCGCCCGCAGCAGCTCAGCGCGCAGCAGGGTGCTTGGAGCCGTGCGGTGTAGCGCGTGGGTAACACAACGCCCGCCGAGTGTAGCTTTTCTGGCAACGCCGCTGTCTGCCGCGCGGCGCGTGGCCGATAACCTCTTGTTCGATAACACCGCCCCCTGTTGTTGCCTCGCCACGGCGACTGGCACATCACTTGCTTTACCGCTTGGTGATGCAGGCCTATCCGCAACACGGATGCTGCATCACCGCACGATGAAGGGTTCGAACGCAAAAAGATCTGCCAAGGAGATACTCATGACCAAGCTCCGCGGAAAACTCTACCCACTCGCGCTTTGGGCCGCGGGAGTCCTGATCGGCTTGATGGGGACGCCGGCAGGGGCCGTGGATCTCAAGACCGCCGACGGCGCCTGGACGTTCTCCATCGACGGCAACGTCAACGTCCATTACATCTATTCCAACTGCGAAGACCCGACCCCGGCGGCAGTCGCGGTTGCCAACGGCGGCGGTCTCGCCTGTGTTGGCAGCCAGAGTGGCACCAATGTGTCCAACGTCGGTAACGGCCTGCTGCCGGCTGCCTTCACGTTCGGAGTCGCGACGACGCAGGGGGGCTACGACCTGTCGGCGCACCTCGGGCTGTATCCCGGCATCGCGACCAACGACGGCGGCAGTCCCAATCTGCAGCAGACTGCCGGAGCCACGAACACCGCGCTCGGCACCACCGGCCTGGACGTTCGTCAGGTCTACATGACCTTCGGCAACAAGGACCTGGGGACCTTCCTGTTCGGGCGCAACTTCGGCCTGTTCGGTTTCGATGCCATCATCAACGACATGACCCTGCCCGGTGTCGGCGTGGCCGGCAGTGCCTCGAGCCCGGCGCCGGCGAACACCACGCTCGGCTCGATCGGCTTAGGCTACATCTACGTCGACACGCTCGCGCAGATGGACTACACGACGGCGGACTTTTCCGGGTTGAATTTCACGATCGGGATCTTCGATCCGATCACCGCCTTGGCTGGCGGCGCCGGCACTCCGGCCGGCAAGAAGGCGCCGGGCTTTCACGGCAAGGTCGCCTGGACGGTGCCGATCTCCAACACGATGAAGTTCTACGGGTCCGCCACGTTCATCTCGCAGAAGCAGGACTTCGTCAACGGCGGCACCGCCTACGACTACAATGGTACGGGATTCGACGTGTTCGCCAAGATCGACGTGGAAGATCTTGAGGCGTTCGCCTACTACTACCACGGCAGCGGGCTGGGCACGACTGGCCTCTTCATCCGGTCGGCCGACGACGCGGGTGACACGCGCGACTCGGACGGGTTCCTGGTGCAGGCGACCTACAAGGTCGGCGCCGTGAAGTTCGGCGTCAACTACGGGGAAAGCAAGCTCGACCTCGCCAACGCCGAGGTTGCGCCCACCCTGGTGTCCAAGAACCGCAAGGTCACCGGCGGCGTCTACGACTCGCTCACCAAGAACCTGACGCTGCTGGCCGAGGTCAGCGATGTGCATGCCGACGCGCACAACGGCAACAGCGACCACAGCACCAACTTCAACATTGGGGCGTTCCTGTCGTTCTGAGGCATGGCGCCGGCGGTTGAATAGCCGCCGGCGCCTGCAGCGCGCGCTTAGCGCTCGCGCTGCTGTCGGGGTGATTGCCTACCTCGACAATCGTTTGGGGGTCGCTGGTAGCCCCGACGGCGGGTCGGGCTTTACCCCAACGCCACAGTCACAAAGGCGAAAGCACACAAGGCGACCAGCCGTTCGCAGCTGCGTCGGAAGGTCCTGCTCATGAAGTTAGAAAGTAATTTGACCTTCCAGGATCGTCTCGTGAAACGTGAGCCCGGAAACCGTGAGCACAAACGTCGTGCCCGGGCCTCCACGTTCGGCGGTCGCCGTGAAGGGTACGTTCGTGCCGGCACCGAGGCCGGTGACGGTGGCTGAGCCCGTCAAGACCGCGACGGATCCGTTGATCTGGACCCCGGTAATCGCTCCGGTCACGTACATGACGTTGGTATCGAAATTCCCACTCCCCGGGTTGCCGGCCTTTGCGCTGGTGGGCGCGAGCGCCAGGCACTCGAAGCGGCCTTGGCCGTCCCGCCAGTGAAAGGTGAGCTTGGTGATAACCGGCGTGAAATCCGGTGCTCCCGTGCCACCGGCCACGGTCGTCGTGGCGCCCCCCTTGACGACTCCTCCTCCGTCCTCCCCCCACGCCAGAGCGCTGGTGGTCAAGGACAGAACGGCAAGAGCAACAGTAAGGATTGTACGGCTCATGATGTTCTCACCCCTTCACTTGGAACAAAACCCCATCGGGTGCTCCCTGGAACGAAGCCTGCTCAGACGCAAGGGCGTGGTGGGCATATCGCCCACCACGCCGGATCGTCCGCGGACCGTGCATCCTTGTCGTTGCCGACTAGGTCCGTCCCCCCGAAGCCGGCGGCTAATCCCCTGAAAGAATGTGGAAGAGCGTGCGATTCGCGTTGGCAGTACCCGGGGACCCCGTCGGGGCCACGCGGTTCCAGTAGTCCACAAAACCCTTGGATGCCGTGATCCCCTCGAATATGGACGCGGGCGCTGCATCGGGCCCCTGGGGCGGCGGATTGCCACTCAGATGACAGCTGACCGCAAGGATTCCTTTGCTGCCATCGTCGTAGGCGACTCGAAGAATCGCCAGCCCGGCTCGATTGTCGGTCAAGGTGCCGTCGCCGATATTGTCGTGCAAGACACTCGTCTGGTGTCCCGGCGCCACTTCGAAGCGCACGAGCAGTGTCACGCGGTAGTCCCCCTTTCCGGTCACTGTGGTGCCGTCGGGGGCGAATGTCTTCCAGGTTCCCCCTCCGCTCACATCATCATCCCCGACTGTGAAGGTCCCGGAACCCGTGACCGTGATCATGGAGTTATCTTGCGCCTGCGCCGATGCGATTCCGCCGGCGTTGATATTGGGCGTCATGCCAACAAGGGTGAGATTGACAATGTCCCACCGGTACTTGGTTTCACCATAGGCGTTTCCTACGACCAACAAAGGCAGGAACAGGATGGCCATCGCCACAGACCATCGTCTATCGATGCGCATATCGCTAACCTCCTTTATGTAGAGATCGCCTCGACGTCAAACAGACATCCGCTCCTTTGCGTTACGCGCGAGGGGCGTGTTGCTTGTGATTCTGTCCGGGCGGTACCCGGCGCGTGGTTCGCACCGCTGAGTCGCAACATGGGTGTCCCCTGTCGCTTGTAGTTGGAATGTCTTTAACGCCGCCCCGCGGCGGGGACGCACCCTAACATCGAGCACTAGGATGAACAATGGGGCGAAACCCGGTCATCCGCTGGTAAACTTTCGAGAGGTTGATCGCGTTCGCCTGACCGAAGGCACGACGTGCGAACCAAACCTCGCACGCGCGGCCTGCTCTCGTGTTGCGATGCGGCGGCCAGGCACGCAAATCAAGGGAGGCCTCAGCTGAGCTCGCGGAACGCCCCGAGCAGCGGAAAGTACAACGCCGCCCGGACCGGTTGCGGTCCGAGTGAGCGCGCCAGCGCGAGGTAGTCCGACAGCTGACCCTGGTAGCGCTGCATTTCGTGGTCGAGGAAGCTCTCGAGCGAGCCGCCCTCGTGGCGGCTGGTTTTGTAGTCGATCACCCAGCGCGTGCCGGCCTCATCCACGAAGCAGCGATCGATCACGACGCTGCGCAGTCGGCCGGCGGTGACGCCGGTCAGGGCGAGCTCGCTGTGCGCCTCGGGGTGTCCGGCGCCGAGTATCCAGCGGCCGCGCTCGTCGCCGAGCGTGCGCGCGAGGGCCGTGAGCACGAGGCTCGCCGCCTCCGCTGCCTCGCGCTCAGGCACGCCCGCGCGGCGCAGCTGCCGCAGCACCGCATCGCGCTGCGCCTGAAGCTGCGCGCCGGTGGGCAGTGCAGGCGCCTCGGCGATCTGCGCCAGCAGCGCGTGCACCACGGTGCCGATGTGACGCTGGGTTTCCCCGACCCAGCTGAATTCAGGGGCCTCGATCGAGGAGCGCTCGAGGGGCAGATGCGGCAACGGCTCGGCCGCGGGCAGCTGCGGTGGGCGCCACAAGTCGCTCAGGCGCCGCAGCGGCAATGCCTGGGCGCGTCTTGCGGCTGGCGCGCCGGGGGCCGGCGCCTGTACCTGGAAGCGCTCAGCGAGCGCCGGCCACAGACACGCGAGCAGCGAGCGCGGGTCCGGGTCGAGGCGCCCGCCGCTCTTCATCTTCGGGGCAGCGGACAGATGCAGCGTCTCGCGGGCACGGGTTGCAGCCACGTACATGAGGCGCGTGCGCTCGTGCCTGGCACGGGTCGTGAGCAACCCGGCGAGGAACGCATTCAACTCGCCCCCGCCCTCCTCCCCGATGGCCGCAGCAGGCGCCACGATGAGATCACTCGCACCGCGCTCGCGCGGCAGGTCGATCCAGCGCAGCAGCGGCCGCTCGCCGGCGCCGACGCCGCGGTCGAGTCCCGGCACCAACACATGATCGAACTCCAGACCCTTGGCGCGGTGAATGGTCATGACCTGGACGGGGTTTGCCCCCGCGGCATCCGCAGCGCTGTACAGGTCCTGTAGCAGGGCCGGGAAGTCCTCGGGCCCCCGCCACTCGAAGGCGGCGGCCCGTTCGGCCAGCGCCGAGAAGAACACCCGGGCGTCCCCGAGCTCCGCCCGCGGGTACGCGTCCGGCGCGCCCAGCTGTACCCAGGTCGCCTCGAGCCAGTCTGCCGCCGGGCCGCTGTCGCGCCGCTCGAGCGCGCGCGCGAGCACTTCGCGCACGCGCACCAGGCGCGCAAGATCACGCGGCGCACAGCGCGCCAGGCGAGCGGCGTCCGCGAGCGCTTCCCAGAGAAGCTGCGGATCCTCGGGACCCGAGAGCGCGGTGAGCGTCGCCAGGCCCGCGCCACACCAGGGAGCGCGCAGCACGGCGAGCCAGGCGCTGCGGTCGCCGAGATCGTGCAACGCCCGGGCAAGCTGCACCAGGTCGCGCACGATCGGCCGCTGCGCCAAGGGCACCAGGTCCACCCCGAGCACCTCGACGCCGGCTGTCCGCAGCACATTCACGATCGGAACGGCGTGCGCGTGCGCCGCCACCAGCACCGCCACGCGCGCCTCAGGCGCGCGCCCCCGCAGCTCGCTGATGCGCGCGGCAATCGAGCGCGCCTCGGCATCGCGGTCGCCGGGAAACAGGCGCAGTTGCACGCTTGCGTGCGCCGGGGGCGACCTCTCGGCCGGCAAGCGGGCGGCCACACTGGCGCTGAAGGCGATCGCCCCGGCGCGCAGCTCGTCGGCGGCGGGAAACACCTGCGCAAACACCTCGTTGCTCCAGTCGACGAGCGCGGGCGTGGCGCGGAAATTGCGCGTGAGCCGCAGCGGCGTGAGGCGCACGTTGCCGATTCCATGCTCGCGCGCGGTGATGAACAGGCCGACCTCCGCATCGCGGAAGCGGTAGATCGACTGCATCGGATCGCCCACGATGAACAGCGTGCGCCCATCGCCCTGCTGCCAGGCGGCGGTCAGCGATTCGAGCAGCTGAAACTGCGCGAGCGAGGTGTCCTGGAATTCATCGACCAGAATGTGGCTGAACGCCAGGCCGGTGCGCAGCGCCAGCTCCGTGGGGAGCCCCGCCTCGGCGAGCGCTGCGCGCGCCGCACCGGTGACGTAGGTGTAATCGACGCGCCCAGCTTCCGCGAATTCCACGTGCAGCTCGCGCGCCGCGTGCTCGAGCACGCGCGCCAGCGCCGCGATCGCCGCCTCGTCTTCCGCACTCAGGGCCGCCGCCGGCAGTGCAGCGACCGCCTGCAGCAGCTGCGCGCTCCCCGGCGTGCGGCTCAATTGAGCGATGCAGGAGCGCAGCGCCTCGCGCGCCGGCGCCTGCGCGTACGCGGGTCCGAGCAGCTCCTCGGTGAGCCGCACACGCCAGCGCCCACCCGTCAGGGTGCAGTCTGCGAGGCGCTTCCAGGCCGGAAGGTGCGCGGGATCGCCCCCCAGCGCTCCGACGCCGGGGAGCTGCTGCGCGGCAAGCAGCAGCGCAGGCGGCAGAGCTGCACCGGCCGCTGCCAGGTGATCGCGGATGATGTGCTCGAGACTCGCGTTGACGCGCGCGCACAGCTGTCCCGGTCCGGTCTGCAGCACGTAGCGCAGCCAGTGCGCGCGCTCACCCAGCATGTCCGCGAGCAGCCTCTCGAGGTTGTTCCAGTGGTTGTCGAGACGCTCGAACAGCAGCTCGGTGTCGGCGCCGAGCACGGCATCGGCCTCCGCGGCCAGCAGCGTGCGGCGCGCCGCACGCCGATACAGCTCCTGCGGCGTCTCGGTGACCCGCAATGTGCCGCCGGCCCGGGCGGCGATCGGCAGCTGGCTCGCAAGCCAATGGGTGAACGAGTCGATGGTCTGGATCCGCAGCGCGCCCGGATCCTGCGCGAGATTCCAGCCGCGCGCCGCGCCGTGGCGCAGCGCCGCCGCGGTGAGCGCGCGCAGCTCCCCGGCGCACGGGTCATCGGCTGCGCTCTGCCCGCGCAGCGCCTGTGTCACGCGGGCGCGCATCTCGGCCGCGGCCTTGCGCGTGAAGGTGATGGCGAGGATCGCGCCCGGCTCCTCCACCGTGCGCAACAGGCGCAGGAAGCGCTGCGTGAGCATGGAGGTCTTGCCGGATCCGGCCGGCGCCTGCAGCAGGATCGAGCGCTGCGGGTCGAGGGCGCGCTCGCGGGCCTCGGCATCGGCACGGGCGAGCTCATTCATCGGCGGCCTCGGGCGAAGCCCCGGGTGGATCCACGCCGCCCGCGCGTTCGCTGATGCGGCAGATGTCGATGACGTGACAGTAGTCGCAGGCCCCGGGCCGCGGGTCGACGGCCGCCTCGCCGGCGAGAAAGTCGCGGATCAGACCCGTGAGGATGGCCCGCCAGGCGCGCCGCTGCTCTGCCCAGGCATCGGCTGCGCCCGCCGCTCGCACGGCCCTGACCGCGGGCAGCAGCCTCGGTGAGCGCGCGATGCCGTCGAAACGCACCTCGCGCGCATTCACGCTCACGGTGGCGAGGGCCACCACCTCCTCGCCGAGGGCTTCCGAGTAGGCCAGCAATTGCGGATGCGTCGGCCGCTCGCCGTACCAGTCTGCGCTCACGCGCCGCCCGCTCTTGTAATCGAGGATCGCGCGCCCGCCGCCGGCGAGGGCGTCGACGCGATCGATGCGCATGCGCAAGCTCGCCCCCGCGAGAGTGAGCTCGGCATCACTCTCGAGCGAGTGCACGCTGAAGGGCGAGCGTTCGCGCTCGCGTTCGCATAACCTCAAAATCAGGCGCGCCGCACGGCGGCACTCGCGCGCGAGCGCGGGCGGCATTTCCACGAACAGGTCGAGCTGCGTGTCGGCGGAGGCGCGCTGCCGGCGGCGCCGGCTCGCAGGACCTGCCAGGGCCTGCGCCGCCCGCTCGACGCTCGTCGCGATGAGCGCCTCGAGCGCCGCACCCGACAGCGCCCCGAGCGAGCGCGAGTCGCGCAACTGCTCCCACAGTTTCTGCAGCGCGGCGTGCAGCAGCTCACCGCGGCGGTTGGCCGCAATGCCCGGCTCCACGCTCTCGCGCCGCGTGCTGCCGAGCCGCAATTCCGCGTAGGCGCGAAACGGACACTGGTTCTGCAGAGTGAGACTCCTCGTGCCCCGCGGCAACGGCTGGGCGGGGGTCCACGGAGGTCCGGTGGCGTCGATGAGCGATTCGGTCAGACCCTCGCGATGCAGACTCGCCGGCAGCCACGGCGCGCGGTGCGCGGGCGGTTCGAGCTCGGCGCCTGCCAGCAGCGGGCTGGGCAGCAGCTGCAGATCCTGGGAATACAGGGGCGCCGACAGCACCAGCTCATCGGCCCCGCGCTGCCAGGCCGCGAGCAGGGCGCGCGCCTGTGCAAGGCGCCCCGCAGCACTTGCCGCCGGAATGCCCGCAGTCACCTGGGCGGGCAGCGGCAGGAACGGGTCCGGCTGGACCGGTTGCGGAAACACCTCGGCGTGCAGCCCCGCCACCCAGATGCCGTCGTACTCGACCACCGGGTCGGCGAGCGCGGGCGAGAGAGTGACGGTCGGGTCCGCATCGGCCGGCCGGAAGGCGCTGCGCGCAGCGAGTTCCCTCAGGAGGCCGAGCGCTTGCGCGCGCGCCACGGACCCGAGGCTGCCGCTGAGTTCCCCGAACTCCTCAAGCAGCTCATGCCAGCGCATGAGGGTCTGCTGGCCGGCACTGTGCGCAGCAGCTGGCCCGGGCCAGCCGGCCGCGGTGAGCGCCGCAGCGAAGCGCTCCGACCAGGCGCGCGGGGAGCCGCTCCCCTCCCCGAGCGCGGCGGCGGCGTTGGCGAGCTGCGCGGTGAATTCGCGTGCCGCGGCCTGCAGCTGCGGCGCTGCCAGCCGCAGCCCCCCCAGGAGCTCGCGCAGGCGCAGGCTGGGTGAGGCGCGCTCGCGTAACGTGAGATCCAGCCGCGCGCGCGCGGCGGCAGAAGGAGCGCTCCAGTGCGGCGCGCGCAGCCAGCGGCTGAAGGATTCAAAATCCCCCTCGCGGCCTGCGAGCCAGTCGAGCGTCGTGAGCGCATGCGCGATCATCGGCAGCTGGGCGAGGGGCTGACCGCCCTCGATGGCGACCGGCGTAGGCGTATCGGCAGGCGCTGCGCCGGCGAGCACGCGGTGTGGATCGAGGGCCTGGCGAATGAGTGCCGCCAGCCGCTCGCGCTCTCCGGGGGCACCGGGCAGGATGACGAGCAGCCGCGCGTCGGGTTGCACCAGGACGCGCTCGCGACACCACGCCGCGATCCGCTCGAGCTCCTCCTGCGCATCGGCGGCGCGCAGGACCCTCGTTGCGGCGGATGGGGCGCGCCTCTGCGGGGCCTGCGGCACGGCGCGCGGCTGGCGCGCCGCCGCGATCGAGCGCAGGCGCGGCGCGAGGGTATCGAAGCCCCGCAAGAGCAGCGCGCGGCCGCCGCCCGCCCCCGTCGCCGCGATCCGATGCAGGAGCGAGCCCACGCTCGCCGCGTGCAGCGAGCGGCAGCGCTCGTCAAACACCCGTTGGGCCTCGCACAGCAGAGTCGCCTCGCTGTCGGGGGCGCCGGCGCTGGGGGCGATACCGTAGTGCGCAGCCAGCTCACTCGAGTGCTGGAGCGAGTCCGCCAGCGCGCCGCCGTTCACGAGCGCGAAGCGGCGCGTGGCCGCCGCCGCGTATTCTCGCCACAGCAGCCACTCCTCGGCGCTCGTCAGCAGCCGCGGCCACTCGCTCGCGGCCGCGGCGGCGCAGCGCTCCGCCTCCTGCCGCAGCCACACCGCGCTCGAGTGCACATCCGCGCTCGCCCAGACGCGCCTGCCCGCCTGCAGCCTTGCTGCCGCGTGTGCGAGGCGCACCGCGTGCGCTCGCTGCGGGGACGGCACGACGAGGGTGCCGTGATCGCGCAGATGCTCGGTTAGGTCGGTTGGAAGCCTAAACAAAACAGGCTATTAGGATCTCTTTAGATAAGTTACTTGAAGCGCGAGCTCGCACCCACCACGTTGCTGGCCGTGCCCCCGGCACGCGAGCTCTCGCGCGTCGCGGCCGCGTAGGCGCCGAGCAGCTCCTCGATGCGAGCGAAGACATCGCGGAGCGTGGCCGCATCGGGGAGGTTGGTGATGCGGAAGTGATTGCGGTACGGCACGTTGAAGCTGACGCCCGGCGCGACCAGCACGTGCTTCTGCTCGAGCAGGTCGAGCGTGAATTGCTGATCGTCGAAGCCCGGCAGCGCACCCGTCTCCACCCCCACGAACGCGTACATCGCCCCGCCGGGAGGCGCGAGCCTCAGAAACCGGCTGCCCTGCACTGCCGTGAGGATCGCGGCGCGCGAGTCGTGCAGCCGCCCGCCCGGCGAGATCAGCTCCCGAATGCTCTGGTGCCCGCCGAGGGCGGTCTGCACCGCCCACTGCGCCAGCACGTTGCTGCACAGGCGGAGCGAGGCAAGCAGCTCGAGGGCGTTCAGATATTCGGCCGCCGCATGGGTGCGTCCGGAGAACACCGCCCAGCCCACGCGGTAGCCGCAGGCGCGATAGACCTTGGACAGGCCCGAGAGTGTCGCGCACAGCGTATCGCGCACCAGGGTCGCCATGGGCACGAACTCGGCGCCGTCGTAAGTCATCTGATCGTAGATCTCGTCGCTGAAGACGATCAGACCGCGTCGCTCGGCCAGTTGCGCGAGCGCTTCCAGAACCGCACGCGGATAGACCGCGCCGGTGGGATTGTTGGGATTGATGATGACCAGGGCGCGCGTCCGGGGCGTCACCAGCTGCGCCACTTCCTGCGGGTCGGGCACGAAGGCGTTCCCGGGGCGGCAGGGATAGTGCACGGCGCGGCCGCGGTTGAGGGTGACGGCCGCGGTCCACAAGGGATAGTCCGGGCTCGGCACCAGCACTTCGTCGCCCTCGTCAAGGAGCGCGCGCAGCACCAGGTCGATGAGCTCGCTCACGCCGTTGCCGATGAAGACATCCTCGGCGGTGACCCCGGTGATACCGCGGGCCTGCTGCTGCATGACCACCGCCTCGCGCGCCGGAAAGATGCCCTTCTGGTGGCAGTAGCCTTCCGCCTCCGCGAGGTTCTCGATCATGGCGAGCCGCATGGTCTCGGGCGTGCGCAGGCCGAAGGCTCTGGGGTTGCCGATGTTGAGCGAGACGATCTCGTAGCCCTGGCGCTCGAGCTCGTGGGCGCGCCGCGCGAGGCGCCCGCGGATCTCATAGCGCACGTGCCTGAGGCTGTCGCTGGGCCGGATACCCGCTTCGCTCATCATGGGGGAAGAATAGGAGTCTAAGGCAGCTCGCGCCAGCGGTGGCACGCCACGCGCCGCCCGTCGGGCAGCTCCTCCCACTCGGGAATGCGCTCTGCGCACACCGCGGCCGCGTGCGGGCAGCGGGTGCGGTACACGCAGCCGCTCGGCGGCGACAGGGGTGAGGGCGGCTCGCCGGGTCGCGCGCGCGCGAGGCGCGCCGGCTGAATGTCGGGGTCGGGAACGGGGACCGCCGCCAGCAGCTCGCGGGTGTAGGGATGGCGCGGCCCCGTATACAGGCTGTGCGCGGGTGCGAGCTCCATCATGCGCCCGAGATACAGCACCAGTACGCGCTCGCACAGCTGCCTCACCAGCGCCAGATTGTGACTGACGAACAGCAGGCACATGCCCGACTCGCGCTGCAGTTGCGCGAGCAGCGTCACGATCTGCTGCTGGGTCGGGACATCCAGCGCACTGACCGGCTCGTCGCAGACAAGCAAACGGGGTCTGAGGATCGTGGCGCGGGCGATGCCGACACGCTGGCACTGTCCGCCGGAGAGCTCGTGCGGGTAGCGGCTCGCGAGCTCGGCGGTGAGTCCCACGCGGCGCAGCACCGCGGCGAGTTGCGCGGCGCGCGCGCCGCGGTCGAGATCCGGGGCGTGCACCCGCAGCGGCTCGCCCACGATCTCCCCAACCGTCATGCGCGGGTCGAGGCTCCCGAGCGGGTCCTGGAAGATGATCTGCAGATCGCGTCGCAGCGCGCGCAACGCGCCCTTCGGCAGATCTCCGAGCGCCTGCCCCATCCACACGACGCGGCCGGCGGCGGGTCGCAGCAGCTGCAGCGCGGCACGCACCAGCGTCGACTTGCCGCAGCCGGATTCACCCACCACCCCGAGCGACTCGCCGGCGTACAGCTCGAGACTGACCGCGCTCACGGCCGTGAGCCGTGCGTGTGGGCGAAATAAGCCGCGGCCGACATCGAAGCGCACTGTAAGGTCGGTCAGCGTAAGGGCCGCTACCCGCGGGGCTGCGGACGTCCCGGGAGCCTGGCCGGCGGCATCGGTGGCGGCGTCCAGGCGCGGCGTGTCGCGCAGCAGGGTACGGGTGTAGGGATCGCGCGGCGCCTTGAGAACCGCCGCGACCGGGCCCGTCTCGACGATGCACCCCTCGCGCAGGACCGCGACGCGGTCGGCGACACCGGCCACGGCCCCGAAGTCGTGGGTGATGAGCACCATGGCCATGGCGCGCTCGCGCTTGAGCCCGGCGAGCAGCGCGAGGATCTGCGCCTGGACGGTGACGTCCAGTGAGGTGGTCGGTTCGTCCGCGATGAGCAGCTGCGGCTCGCTGCTCAAGGCAATCGCGATCATCACTCGCTGGCGCAGACCTCCGGAGAGCTGGTGCGGGTACTGCCGCATGCGCCGCTCGGGATCGGAGACCTGCACGCGCTCGAGCAGCGCGAGCGCCGCGGCGCGCGCCGCGGCCCGACCCACTCCGCGGTGGCGGCGGATGACTTCGGCGATCTGCTCGCCCACGGTGAGGTGCGGGGTGAGCGAGCTCATCGGATCCTGGAACACCATGCCGATACCCGCGCCGCGCACGCGATCCAGGGCCGCAGGTGCGAGCCTCAGCAGCTCGGTGCCGAGAAAGCGGGCGCTGCCCTGCGCGCGCCCGTTTCCCGCCAGCAGGCCCATCACCGCAAGAAACACCTGGCTCTTGCCGGCGCCGGATTCCCCCACCACGCCCAGGCACTCGCCGCGCTCGACCTGGAGTGTGACCTCGCGCGCGGCCGTGATGCTGCCCCGGGGCGTGTCGAAGGTGACGGTGAGCCTGGACAGGCTCAGCACGACCGGCGCCGCCGCGGCCTCAGCGCGCGCGGGGATCGAAGGCATCGCGTAAGCCGTCGCCGAGAAAATTGAAGCAGATGAGCAGCACCACCAGGAAGGCCGCGGGCACCAGCAGCAGCCACGGCGCCGACTCCATCTCCTGCGCCCCCGTCAGGATCAGGTTGCCGAGACTCGCGTGCGGCTCCTGCACTCCGAGGCCCAGGAAACTCAGAAAGCTCTCGAACACGATCATCTGCGGAACGATGAGCGTCGCGTAGACCAGCACCGGCCCCAGCAGGTTCGGCACGATGTGGCGCAGCAGGATGGCCGGCGCGGGAACCCCCACGGCGCGTGCCGCCTCGATGAACTCGCGCTGCTTCAGGGCGAGTGCCTGGCCACGCACGATGCGCGCGGTGGTGAGCCAGCCCACCGCGCCGAGCGCGAGCAGCAGTGCAGCGATGCTGCCGCGCCGCCAGAGCGTCGTCAGGATGATGACGATGAACAGGTACGGCAGCGAGTACAACACATCCACCAAGCGCATCATCCAGCCATCGGTGCGCCCGCCGGCGAGTCCGGCCACCGCGCCCCACAGCACTCCGATCACCAGACTCACCAGACTCGCGAGCACGCTGATGAGCAGCGACAGACGCACGCCGTGCAGGGTGCGTACGAGCAGATCGCGTCCCAGGCGGTCGGTGCCGAGCCAGTGCGCAGCGCTGGCTCCGGGCGGCAGCGCGAGGTGCTCCCAGTCGAGGCTGTCGTAGCCCCAGGGGCTGAGCGCCGGCGCCAGGAGCGCAAAGAGCGCCACGAGGACAATGACGCCGAGGGCTGCCAGGGCGATGCGGTTGCCCGTCAGGCGCCGCCCGGCATCGCGCCACAGTCCGCGCACGGCCGTGCGCGCCTGCTCATTCACGCCGCACGCCCGGGTCCAGAGCGCCGTAGATCAGGTCGGCGATGAGGTTGAGCAGCAGCGTGAGCGAGCCGTAGACCACGACCATGCCCATGACGAGCGGATAGTCGCGGTCGATCGCGCCCTCGACCAGGTAGCGGCCGGTGCCCGGCAGACCAAACACCGTCTCGACGACCAGCGAGCCGGTCATCACGAACGCCACCGCGGGGCCTAGGTAGCTCACCGCCGGCATCAGGGCCGGGCGCAGGGCGTGACGCCACAGCACGCGCGCGGCGCCCAGCCCCCGGGCCCGGGCGCTGAGCACGTAGTGCGCGCCGAGCACTTCGAGGAGACTTGCGCGGGTGAGCCTCGCCAGGTACGCGGCCACCGGCAGCGCCAGTGTCAGCACCGGCAGCACCAGATAGCGCGGCGCGCCGTGCTGCCAGCCCGCCACCGGCAGCCAGCGCAGGTACAGTCCGAACACCAGCGCGAACAGCGGGCCGGTGACGAAGCTCGGCAGCGCGAGCGCCACGGCCGCGAGCGTCGTGATGCAGTAGTCGGCGCCGCGGTTGCGCCACAGCGCCGCCAGGACGCCGGCCGGAACTCCGGTGAGCACGGCCAGCAAAATCGCCGCAAGGCCAAGGGTCGCGGAGAGCGGCAGGCCCTGGGCGATGAGCTCGGACACGGTAAAATCGCGCTGCCCGAGCGAGGGCCCGAAATCCCCGCGCAGCAGGCCGCGCAGGTAGTGTGCGTACTGCACCGTGAGCGGCTGGTCGAGTCCGTAGAGCCGTTCGAGGTTCGCCCGCACGGGGGGCGGCAGCGCCTGCTCCTGCGCGAACGGCCCGCCGGGCGCCAGGCGCACGACACAGAACGAGACGCTGATGATGACGAGGAGCGTGGGGACAGTTCCGGCGATGCGCCGGAGTGCGTAGCTCAGCATGATCGGACTTTAGGGAGGCGGCGCGCAATCCGTCAACGGTACGGCACGTCCCGTCAACACCCCAACGGGCCTGCCGCTATACTGCAGGCGCTATGAAACGCGTCCTGGTCGGAATCAAGCGCGTCGTGGATTACAACGTGCGCATCCGGGTGAAGCCCGATGGGAGCGGCGTCATCACCGACGGGGTCAAGATGAGCGTCAACCCCTTCGATGAGATCGCGCTCGAGGAGGCGCTGCGCATCAAGGAACGCGGCCTCGCCGAGGAAGTCATCGTCGCCACGGTGGGACCGGCGGACTGCCAGCAGCAGCTGCGCACCGCGCTGGCGATGGGGGCGGATCGCGCCCTGCACGTGCAGGCGGACGGTGTGGTCGAACCGCTCGTTGCGGCGCGGGCGCTGCTGAAACTCATCGAGCGCGAGCAGCCGCTGCTGGTCATCCTCGGCAAACAGGCGATCGACGACGACAACGGCCAGACCGGCCAGGTGCTGGCAGCGCTGTGGAACCGCCCCCAGGCCACCTACGCTTCGAAGATCGAGCTCAGCGCGGGCACGGCGCGCGTCACGCGCGAGGTGGACGCGGGGCTGGAGACGCTGGACGTGGACCTGCCGGCGGTCATCACCACCGACCTGCGCCTCAACGAGCCGCGCTACGTCAAGCTCCCGGACATCATGAAGGCGAAGAAAAAGCCGCTCGAGACTCTCACCTTGGGCGCCCTCGGGGTGGAGCAGCGCCAGCAGCTGAAGCTCGTGCGCTTCGACCCCCCGCCGCAGCGGCAGAAAGGCATCCGGGTAACGGACGCCGCGGAGCTGCTCGCGGCGCTGAAGAGCAAGGGTCTGCTGTGAGCAGCCGCGTCCTCATCATCGCCGAGCACGACGGCACGAAGCTCAACGCCAGCACCGCCAAGTGCGTCACCTGCGCCCAGGGCATCCCCGGCGCGCAGATCACGATCGTGGTGTGCGCGGTGGATGCGGCGGCGGTCGCCGCGCAGGCGGCGCAGCTGTCGGGCGTCGCCCGCGTGCTGTGCGTCGAAAATCCGGCCAACCGCCATGCGCTGGCCGCGGTGTGGGCGCCGCAGGTGCTCGCGATCGCCGCTCCCTTCAGCCATATCCTCGGTCCCTCGACCACCTTCGGCAAGGACCTGATGGCGCGCATCGCCGGGCTCCTCGGGGCGCCGCAGGTGAGCGACATCATGGCCATCGAGAGCGCCACGCGCTTTCGCAGACCCGTCTACGCCGGCAACGCGATTCTCACGGTCGAGAGCAGTGGCGAGGGCCAGCTCGTGGGCACGGTGCGCACCGCCTCGTTCCAGGCGGCCGCGGGCGGCGGGGCGGCGCCGATCGAGAAGGCGGCCGTGAGCGTCGAGCTCCCCACCCACACGCGCTTCGTGTCGGTGTCGGCCGCCAGGAGCGACCGCCCGGATCTGCAGACCGCCCGGCGGGTGATTTCCGGTGGCCGTGCGCTCGGCAGCGCCGAGGGCTTCAGGATCCTCTACAGCCTGGCGGACAAGCTGGGTGCCGCGGTGGGGGCTTCGCGCGCCGCCGTGGACGCCGGTTACGCACCCAACGAGATGCAGGTCGGGCAGACCGGCAAGATCATCGCCCCCGAGCTGTACGTCGCGGTCGGCATCTCGGGTGCGATCCAGCACCTGACGGGCATCAAGGATGCGCGCACCATCGTCGCCATCAACAAGGACGGCGAGGCGCCGATTTTCGAAGTCGCCGACATCGGCCTCGTGGGGGATCTGTTCCAGATCATCCCCGAGATCGAGCGGCTGCTGTAACGATTGCCGAAACGGCCGGCGGCCGTTGCAGCGCGGCGGGCGAAAGGCGTGGCCTGGCGCTCGCCTGGAGCTCGCCTAGAGCTGGCCGAGGACGTATTCGGCCGCGGACACCTTGAACTGACCGGGCGCCTCGACGTTGACGTGCGTGGCCATGCCGTCGCGCACGATGAGCGCGAAGCGCTGGCCACGCGTCCCCATGCCAAAGCCCTTGGCGTCGAGCTCCAGTCCGAGCGCGCGCGCATAATCGCCGTTGCCGTCCGCGAGCATCAGAATCCTGTCCCCCACCCCCGAGGCCTTGCCCCAGGCGTTCATGACGAACACGTCGTTCACGGCCATGCAGGCGATGGTGTCGACGCCCTTGGCGCGGATCTGATCGGCCAGCTGCACGAATCCGGGCAGGTGCTTCGCGTCGCAGGTCGGGGTGAAGGCCCCCGGCACCGAGAACAGCACCACCAGCTTGCCCTTGAAGATCTCATCGGTCGAGAGGTCCTTGGGCCCCTCCTTGGTCATTCTCTTGAGCGTGCCCCGGGGCATGCGCTCACCTGCCTTGATCGCCATGGTCCCTCCCATCATGCCTGCTTCGCGTGCAGGCTCCACAGGTTCGCGAGACGCTCGAGCGAGGGATCCCCCTTCACCTCGTGGAAAGACTTGGTCGCATCCTCCTTGTGACCGGCCTTGAGCTGCGCGATGCCGAGCAACAGCCGCGCCTCGGTCGCGTTGCGCACGCCGCCCTTGGCCAGGCCCTTGGCGAGCTGGTCCGCCGCCTTGTCATACTGCCCGTAGCCGAGGTAGGCGAGGCCCACCCCGACGTTCTTGGCGCCGGTGGGCGCGGCGTCCGCATCCTTCTCGATCTTCGGCAGGTTCGCCTGGTCGGTGGCGGCGGCTTTCTTGGCGGTCTCGAGCAGCCGCTGATTCTTCGACTTGGCACGCGGGTCGGTGAACACACCCTTGGCGAGGCCCTTTTCCAGAACGCGCTGTGCCTCACCGGGTGAGCCGGCCTCGAGAGCGAGCTGCGCCATCTCGGTGTAGTCGTCCGGGCTCTTCAGCACGTCGACTTCCGACATGAGGCGGTAGGTCTGCAGCGTGTTGGCATCGTTGCCCGAGGTCTGCTGGCGCATGGTGTACAGCAGCTGGTACCAGTAGTCGGGCTTGGGGTAATAGGTGACGACCTTCTCCAGCGCGCGGGTCTCGCAGGGCGAATCGTTGAGCTTCACGCAGGCGCTGAGCACCAGCTGCAGCGATTCGCTCTTGGGCGTCTGGCCGTTCTTCACCTGGGTGTCGACCATGCCCTCCTCGAAGTGCAGCGTGCCCTTCCAGTCACCCTTGAGGTAGTACGCCTGGCCGACGAGCGTTCTCAGTTCCTCGTCCGCGAACCCTCCCTTGATGGCGCGGTTGCCGAACTCGATCGCCTTGTCGTAGTTCTTGACCTGGTAGTTCGCTTCGGCCAGCTGGCGCACGCGGGTGGGAACCTCGGACTGTGGCGTGAAGCCGTCATCGAGCTCCGCCTCCCAGGCCTTGGCGGCCTCGGCGTAGTTCTGGGTGCGGGCGTAGGCGAAGCCCAGCATGTCATTGATCAGGTGCTGGTCGTACGCGGTCTTGCCGCCGATCCCCTCCGCTTCGCGCAGCTTCGCGATCGCATCGGCATACTTTTTCGCATTCAGGTCGTCGTGGGCCTCCTTGAGAGGCTTCGCAAGCTTGGCGCTGTTGGTCGGCTTGCCCTCCGCGCCGGCAGCCGTCACCGGCACCAGTAACGCGATGATGACGGCGCCCGCGAGCAGCGTCCGGACGGATCGTGCAGTGAGCTTAATGGTGGTGTCTTGCATGGCTCGCTAGTCCCTGAATTCAGCCACGTTGACGAAGCCGATCTTCTTCATGTGGTCGCGTTGCGCGGCCGCCAGCACCTGGGCCACGATGCCGTACTTGGCGCGACGATCGGGGCGCAGGTGAATCTCCGGCTGCGGGTCCTTGTCCCGCTCGGCGTGAAAAAAGCTCTCCAGCTGCGGCAGACCCGAGACCTGAGTGCCGTTCCACACCACGGCGCCGTCGAAGTCGATCTCGAGGTCGATGACCTCCGGAGGCGTAGGCGGGGGCGGGGGCGGGTTGGTCACGTTCGGCATGTCGAGCTTGACGGCGTGAGTCATGACGGGCAGCGTCACGATGAGGGTGACCAGCAGCACCAGCATCACGTCGATGAGGGGAGTCGTGTTGATGTCGCAGAAGGTGCTCCCGGTGGCTGTACCGACACTCATTGCCATGGCTTGAGCTCCTGCTTCAGCGGTAGCCGCGTATGCCGTGGTCGGGCTCGATCAGAAAGCCGACCTTGACGATGCCACCGCGCTGAATCGCGTACATGACGCGGCCGATCGCCTCGTAGCGCGTATCCTTATCGCCGCGGATGTGAATCTCCGGCTGCGGCTTCCTGACCGCGGCCTCCTTGACGAACGCGAGCAGCGCGTTGCGATCAGACACGCGCTTATCGTTCCAGTAGACATTGCCGTCCTTGTCCACCGCGATGGTGATGTTCTCGGGCTTGGTCTGCGTCGGGATATTGACGGCCTTCGGCAGAGCGACCGGGACGGTCTTGGTGATCACCGGAATAGTGATGAGGAAGATGATGAGCAACACCAGCATGACGTCCACCAGCGGCGTCGTGTTGATGTTCGACATCACGGTGTTCTCTTCCGAACCTGTACCGACACTCATTGACATTGATCAGTCCTCGCGCTTCGCGCGCTGTCCAAGCGGGGCGCGACGGCGCGCCCCGGCGCGCGTGATTCACTTGACGATCGGCGACGCCTTGGCAGCCGCCGGGCGCGCACCGCCGCCGCTCTCGCTGCCCATGCGGGCGCCGCTCACCAGATAGGCGTGCAGGTCGCTGGCAAAGTTCCGCAGCGCGTCCTGGAGCAGCTTGTTGCGGCCGAGCAGCCAGTTGTAACCCATGACCGCCGGTACCGCGACGAACAGGCCGATGGCGGTCATGATGAGCGCCTCGCCCACCGGGCCTGCGACCTTGTCGATGCTCGCCTGGCCGGCGATGCCGATCGACACCAGCGCGTTCAGGATCCCCCAGACCGTACCGAACAGGCCTACGAACGGTGCTACGGACCCGACGGTGGCGAGCAGGCCCAGGCCGCCGTTCAGCTTGCTGTTGACCTGGTCGACGGCGCGCTGCAGCGACATGGTGATCCACTCGTGCAGATCGATGCGGTCGGTGAGGCGACCGTCGTGATGCGAGGCGGCGCGCAGGCCGTCCTCGGCGATGCCGCGGAAGTCATCGCCCTTCTTCAAGCGGTCGACCCCGTCCTTGATCGAGGGCGCGCTCCAGAACTGCCTCTCGACCACGCGCGCGGACTGCTTGAGCTTGCGCTGGTCCCAGAGCTTCGTGAGCATGACGTACCACGAGGCCAGCGACATGATGAGCAGCAGAACCAGCACGGCGCGGGCGATGATGTCGCCGGTTGCCCAGAGCGCGGCGAGACCATACGGGTTGTCGGTGGAGACAGCGGCTTGGTTTTCCATGGTTTTCCTCGAAGCAAAAAAAGCGCCGCACCTTCGGGTGCGGCGTTACGGATCATTTGGTCATCTGGAACTTGATGCGGAAATCAAAACAACCGTCGACGGGCTTGCCATCCTCGGTGCCGGCTACGTAGTGTCCGGCACCGGCCTTGGCGAGATTGATCGCTCCTTCATCGAGGCGTGCGCTGCCTGAGCTCTGGGTGATCGTCGGCGGTGCAGTCAGCTTGCCGTTGGCGCCGATGCACACGTGCAGAGTCGGCGTGCCCTCTTCCCCCAACCGCTTGGACGCCGCGGGGTAATAATCCTCGGTGTTCGGGAACCCCCTGCCGAGTTTCGGCGCCGTCCGGGTGCTCGGCCGCGGCGGTGCCGGCGGGTGCGGCGTGGCCGCCACGGCGGTAATCGCGGTGGTCTGTGCCGGCTCCACCGGCATGTCGATCGTGACGTCCGGCGGCGGCACTTCCACCGGCGGCTTCTCGAACTCCGGCGGCGGCGGCGGCGGCGGCTCCTTCTCGGTCTTGACCTCCTCCACGATGTCGGTCTGGATGGGAGGGGCGATCACTTCGAGCGCGCGGCGCGCCAGCCCGGTGGCGAGCGCCCAGGCGATGAACACGTGCAGGGCGATGATGACCACGAGCACCGCGCCACGGCGCGTCATGAACTGCGGATCGTGTACGTAGACAGCCATGAGTTGTTATCGCGACCTTACTCTGGACACACCAGGCCCTGGTGAGCCCGAAGGACCCGACCCCGGTCCCGGCAGCTGCGCCTGCCGGACTCCTTATCATACTTACCAACGCACCCGTCTTCGGCATTCTGTCCGGTGGGCGCGTGACTGTCTTCCCCCGGACGGTATTCGCGGCGTGCACGCAGCGTCGAATGCTGCGCGAACTGTAACCGCTGCCCTGGGCACTGACAACTGCGGCGCGGCCTTCAGGAATTGCGCCGACGTGGCTGTATCGGCTCAGTCACCGCTCCGCGCGAGGCGCTGCCGACGAGATGCGCGTACTTGGCCAGCACGCCGGTGAGCGCGTGCGGCTTGGCCGGCCGCCAGGCCGCGCGCCGGCGCCGCAGCTCCGCGGCCGGCAGGTGCACGCGGATCTCGCGTCTTGCGGCATCGATGCTGATGCGGTCCCCGCTGCGCAGCAGCCCGATCGGCCCGCCGACCGCCGCCTCGGGACAGACGTGTCCAACAACAAAGCCGTGACTGCCGCCGGAGAAGCGCCCGTCGGTGATCAGAGCCACCTGCGTTCCCAGCCCTGTTCCCATGATGGCGCTCGTCGGGCTGAGCATCTCGGGCATGCCCGGCGCGCCCCGCGGGCCCTCCTGGCGGATGACCACCACGTCGCCGGCGCGCACCCGGCCGGCGAGAATCGCCTGGCTGGCACGCTCCTCGCCCTCGAACACGCGTGCCGGGCCCTCGAAGCGCGCCCCCTCCTTGCCGGTGATCTTGGCGACGGCGCCCTCCGGGGCGAGGTTCCCGTACAGAACCACGAGATGGCTGTCCTTCTTCAGAGGGTTGGATAGAGGACGAACAATCTCCTGGCCACTCATATACATGGGAACTTTTTCAAGATTCTCCCGCAACGTATTCCCGGTGACGGTGAGGCACTCCGGATGCAGCAGCCCGGCGCTCAGCAGCAATTTCATGAGCGGTTGAATACCGCCGATCGCCACCAGCTCCGACATGAGGTAGCGGCCACTGGGCTTCAGGTCTGCGAGCACCGGCACCCGCCGTCCGATGCGTGTGAAGTCATCGAGCTTGAGCCGCACGCCCGCCTCATGCGCAATGGCCAGCAGATGCAGCACCGCATTGGTCGAGCCACCGAGCGCGATCACCACGGTGATGGCGTTCTCGAACGAGCGGCGCGTGAGGATCTCGCGCGGCTTCAAGCCCTCGCGCACCAGTCTCACCACCGCCTCGCCCGCGCGGCGGCAATCGGAGCGCTTGTCCTCGCCCACGGCCTCCTGCGCCGAGCTGCCCGGCAAGGACAAGCCCAAGGCCTCGATCGCCGAGGCCATGGTGTTGGCGGTGTACATGCCGGCACAGCTGCCGGGGCCTGGGATGGCGGTGCGCTCGATCTCGAGCAGCCCCGCATCCGAGAGCTTGCCCGCGGCGTGCGCCCCGACCGCTTCGAACACCGAGATTATGTCGCGCCGCTGCGCGCCCGGGCGGATCGTGCCCCCGTAAACGAACACCGCCGGGCGGTTGAGCCGCGCCATGGCCATCGCGCAGCCGGGTATGTTCTTGTCGCACCCCCCGATGGCCACGAAGCCGTCAAAGCCCGCCGCTCCCGCGACCGCCTCGATGGAGTCGGCGATGATCTCGCGCGACACCAGCGAATAGCGCATGCCCGGAGTGCCCATCGAGATGCCGTCCGACACCGTGATGGTGTTGAACAGCACGCTCTTGCCACCGCCGCCGTCGATGCCGGTGCACGCCTCGCGCGCCAGCTCGCCGATGTGCATGTTGCAGGGCGTGAGGTTCGCCCAGGTGGAGGCCACGCCGATCTGCGGCCTCTTGAAGTCCTCATCGCCAAAGCCGACCGCCCGCAGCATGGCCCGTGCGGGCGCCCGCGTCTCCCCGTCCACCACCCGGCGTGAGTGCCGGCGCGGATCAATGCTTCGTTTCACGGCTCTGGCCCTCGTGTCTCCTCATTCACCGAACGCGCCGCGCATGCGGTTGAAGCCGATGGTCCCGGCGGCCGTCATGGCGAGCGGCAGCAGCAGCGCGAATTCTCCGGCACCGCGATGCCACCACTCCAGGCCCATGTACGCGAGCACGCCGATGGGCGGCGCCACCCCCCCGCGCAACCCCGTGAGCGTGACGTGCACGCCCATGTAGTGCTGCGCGCGCCCGATGGAGGCAAAGTCGTTGTGGCCGAGATTCCAGCCAAGATTAGCACCTGCCTGAGCCGCACCGAGCAGTACCGCGCCCACCCACAGGAGCGCCCGCGTGCCGCTGAACACCCCAAGGCACATGGCAGCCGACGCCAGCACGATCGCCCAGCCCTGGCGCGAGCGGTAACGCACCACGTGCGAGCCGTCGAACAGCCGCGCCCACCAGGGCAGAAAAATCGGCTGGGTGATGAGCGGCACCACCGCGAGCAGCCCGATCTGCGTCGCGCTGGAGAGGCGCAGCTGCTCGGAGAACACCAGCACCAGCTGCGCGGTCAGGATCAGACTGCCGGCGCCGAAGACCCCCATCCACAGCATGTACTCGCGGTAGGCGGGATCCTCCTTCAGGATCTGCCTCAGCATCCCCAGGGAGAACGGCTCGCTCAAGCCGCCGCTGGCGGCTTCCGCGGCCAGCAGGCGGAACTCGCGCCGCACGCGCATGGCCCGATACAGCCAGGCCCCGGTGAGCCCCGCCGCCGCGCCTGCGCCGTACAGCCAGCGGGCGTCGATGGCGCGCGCCTCCAGCGCCCAGCCCACCAGCGCCGCCGCGGTCGCCACCGCGATCGCATTGACGATGACAATGCGCCCGATGATGCGCGCCAGCACGTTGCGCGGATAGTTCGCGGTCCAGATGGCCGCGCGCACGGTGAGGATGCCCGCCCACAGGACCCGGGCCGATACGATCGAGGCGACCGTGATGACTAGTCCCGCGGCCGCCCGCGAGGCAAACGACACGCAGCCCACCAGCAGCGCGAACCCGGTCTGCAGCGCGACCATCAGGCGCACGCGCGCGCGCCCGTGGGCCAGGTTGGCCCACACGAAACTCAGCACGTTGGAGAAGGCCGGGGCGCCGCTCACCAGCGCCACGGCGAGATTGACCACGAAGCGCGGCGCCACCCCGGCAAAGTGCCGCTTGACCAGCACCGCCGCGGTGGCGCCCTCGACCAGCCCGAGCGCCAGGCCCAGAAGTCCCCAGGAAAGAATCTCGCGGCGGAAGATGCCTTCCGCGAGCGCGCTGGGTCTGACGATACGGTCGGACACAGGGCAAGCTTAAAGCCCGCGGGCGGCCCCGAATACTCACTCGTTGACAAGACGTTGGTCCCTGTGCTCCCATCGACCGATCAGGCTTGGTTCGCATCCATGACATCCAACGCAACGACGGTCCTGCCCTGCGCCGCGCCTCACGCGCCGCGCCGGCCGTTGCTGCTGGCACTGCCTGCGCTGCTGCTCCTTGGCGGGAGCGAGCGGTGCGGGGTACACGCGAACGCCTGATCAAGAACGTAAGGCGCGAGCGAAGCAAGAGACCAAGACCCCGCACCGGCTCAAGGCCGCTGCGGGGTTTTTTATGCTTATGCGCGCTCAAACGGCCGCCAGGCCTCGAGGAGTGGTGAGATGAGGTTGTATTCGCAGAAGCACGTGGACAAGAAGGCCCTCAAGGGAGCGCGCATCGCCATCCTCGGCTACGGCAGCCAGGGCCGGGCTCATGCCCTGAACCTCAAGGACAGCGGCTGCGACGTCGTGGTCGGTGTGCGCAAGGGCGGGGTGAGCTGGAAGAAAGCCCGCCGCGACGGCCTCGAGGTCGCCGAGCCCTCGCGCGCCGTGGCCGGGGCGGACGTGATCGCCATGCTGGTGCCGGACCTGGCGCAGAAGGATCTCTACCAGAGCATCAGGAAGAGCCTCAAGAGCGGCGCCATGCTCCTGTTCGCGCACGGCTTCAACATCCATTTCCGCCAGATCAAACCGCGCCCGGATCTTGACGTGGTGCTGATCGCCCCCAAGGGACCCGGCGACCTGGTACGCCGCCAGTACACACAAGGGCGCGGGGTGCCGTGTCTGCTCGCCGTCGCCCAGGATGCCAGCGGCAAGGCGCAGGCACGCGCCCTCGCCTACGCGCACGGCATCGGCGGCACGCGCGGCGGGGTGCTCGAGACCAGCTTTGCCGAGGAGACCGAGACGGATCTGTTCGGCGAGCAGGCGGTGCTGTGCGGCGGCGCCACCGAGCTCGTGGTGAAGGGCTTCGAGACGCTGGTGGAAGCGGGCTATCAGCCCGAGGTCGCCTACTACGAGTGCCTGCACGAGCTGAAACTGATCGTCGACCTGCTGCACGAGGGCGGGCTCGCCAAGATGCATCAGTTCATCAGCGAGACCGCGAAGTACGGCGATCTCACCCGCGGTCCGCGCATCGTCGACGAGCGCGTGAAGAACGAGATGCGCAAGGTGCTCAAGGAAGTGCAGAGCGGCAAGTTCGCGCGCCAGTGGATCCGCGAAAACGCGGCCGGCCGCGCCAACTACCAGCGGCTGCTCCATGAGGACGTCGATCGCCAGATCGAGAAGGTCGGTGCGGCGCTGCGTGCGCGCATGCCGTGGCTCAACGAGAAACGTGCTTGAGAGGATCTGAGCTTGAGAGGATCTGAGGTTCCGAGGGAGTTCCCATGGTCGCCAACCCCGATCGAGTGCTGATCTTCGACACCACGCTGCGCGACGGCGAGCAGTCCCCGGGCTGCAGCATGACCCGGCCCGAGAAGCTGCGGGTCGCGCGCGCGCTCGCCGAGCTCGGCGTGGACGTCATCGAGGCGGGCTTCCCGGCCGCCTCGCGCGGTGACTTCGAGTCGGTGCAGGCGGTGGCGCGCGAGGTGCAGGGTCCGATCATCTGCGCCCTGGCGCGCTGCAACTTCGAGGACATCGAGCTGGCGGCGCGTGCGCTGGCGCAAGCTGCGCGTCAGCGCCTGCACGTGTTCCTCGCCACCAGCGCCATTCACCGCCAGTACAAGCTCAACATGGCGCAGGATGAGATCCTGCGTCTGTGCGCCGCCGGCGTCACCCGGGCGCGCGAGCTGTGCGCGGACGTGGAGTTCTCCCCCGAAGACGCCTCGCGCACCGAGCTCGAGTTCCTCGCCCAGGTGATCGAGGTGGCGATCGCCGCCGGGGCCACCACGGTGAATATCCCGGATACCGTCGGCTACACCGTACCGGATGAGTTCGCGGAGCTGTTCCGTTACCTGCGCAAGAACGTACGCGGCATCGAGGGGGTGCGGCTCTCGGTCCACTGCCACGACGACCTCGGCATGGCGGTCGCCAACAGCCTCACCGCGGTGGTCGCGGGCGCACGGCAGATCGAGTGCACCATCAACGGCATCGGCGAGCGCGCCGGCAACTGTTCGCTGGAGGAAGTGGTGATGGCGCTGAAGACGCGTGCCGCGTTCTTCAACGTCAGCACCGCCGTCAACACCAGCCGCCTCTACCCCACCTCGCGGCTCATTTCCAGCATCACCGGCATGCCGATCCCGCGCAACAAGGCGGTGGTGGGTGAGAACGCCTTCGCGCACGAGGCCGGCATCCACCAGCACGGCATGCTCAAGCACCACTCGACCTACGAGATCCTGCGCCCCGAGGACGTCGGCTTGTCGCGCAGCCACCTGGTGCTCGGCAAGCACAGCGGCCGGCACGCGTTCCGCGAGCGGGTCAGCGCGCTCGGCTTCGAGCTCGATGAGCTGGAATTCAATCGCGTGTTCGAGGAATTCAAGGCACTCGCCGACAAGAAGAAGGAGCTGTTCGACGGCGACATCGAGGCGCTGGTGCTGCGCTCGGAGGGCTCCGCCAGCGGGCCCTGGACTCTCAGCGAGCTCGCGACCGAGGCGCGCAGCAACTGCCCCGCTCGCGCGCTGGTGCGCCTTGAGCACAGCGACGGGCGCAGCGTCGAGCTCACCGCCTCGGGCGACGGCCCGGTGGACGCGGCCTTCAAGGCGATCGAGGCCGCGACCGGCATCGCGGTGGTGCTGCGCAAGTTCGAGGTGCACGCGGTATCGGAGGGCGAGGACGCCCAGGGCGAGGCACGGGTGTACGTGGAGTACAATCACCGCACCTATCGGGGCGCGAGCGTGAGCACCAATATCGTCGAGTC